>Ga0070706_100000646_pt1 | contig 39834 bp, 32 predicted proteins | sample KBSK5501metaG_FD_65476 | JGI IMG/M metagenome (GOLD analysis project Ga0070706, IMG submission 65476) | Corn, switchgrass and miscanthus rhizosphere microbial communities from Kellogg Biological Station, Michigan, USA - KBS K5-50-1 metaG | ecosystem: Host-associated > Plants > Roots >... | reverse complement strand
GGAAGTTCGCCTCGACCCACGCGCGCAATCCCGGCAGGCGGTCGAGGCGATCCGTTGCGAAGAGGACGACACGCACGTCGTCGCGCCCGATGACACGCTCGACCTCGGCGGTCGTGAGCGAGCCAGTAGCGATGCGCACCAGCGAGGTGTCTACCAGCTCTGGTGGCGTATCACGTCCCGCCAACGCCGCGACATACTGATCGTCGGTCACCACTGGCCCGGCTGGACCCGCGGGATCGCGCAGCGCCTGAACCATCTGCGCGCGGGCGCCACCCGAGTAAGTCTCAGCCGCGCGGGTCTGGCGCACGTCCAGCCAGAGTCCCGCCAGCAGTGTCGCGGCGAGCGCTACGAGTGTCGCGCTCGCCAGCAGCGTCCCGCGCGCGCGTACATCCCCGTGCACACGTACATCCCCGTGCACACGCAACTCCTCTATCGCGGCGACACTGCCAAGCGCGCCCAGGAGCGCCAGCGGTGGCGCCAGGATCAAGACGTGCGGGTCAAAGAGGGGCTGTTGTACCGCCAGAACCAGCACGCCTGCCAGCAGCCACCCCAGCAATGGAAGCGCCACCCACATCCGCCGCCAGAGCGCCACTGCAAGACCAAGCGCCGCGACCAGCCAGGTGATATCGGGCAGGAGCAAGAGATTGGCGATCGGACTGCTGCTCGATGTTCCGCGCGCGACGAGATGGAAGCCGATCACCTGCTCATACAGCGTGCCCCACCGCGGCAGAAACGGCGCCAGAGTTACGATGCAAGCGAGGAGCAGCCCAGCTAAGAGCAGTCCAATATCCTGCGCGACGTTGACGAGCGTCTGGCGGCTAAAACTGGCTGAGAAAGGCAACTTTTCAGCGCGGCTCTTCGCAATCTCCAAGACAAGTGGCCAGGCGATGACCAAGACGGCAGGAACGAGCGCCACGACCGCCAGCAGCTTCATCATGATCGCAAGTCCGAGCGCCACTCCGGCAGCCGCAATCAGTAGAAAGCGCCAAGTCTGCGGAAGCGTTCCGCGCATGACGACGGCCACAAGGGCAATTCCAACCAGCGAAAGCGTCAGCGAGGGGATCTCGGCGTGCAGGGTAGTGGCTTCCTGCAGATGACGCGGGTTCAGCGCCAGCAGCCCTGCAGCAAGCACGCCGACCCAGCGACCGCCGAGCGCTCGCCCGATGACATATATTGCTACGATGCCCGCGAGCGCGTAGAGCGCGATGACAACGCGCCCGGCGACGATGGACTGGCCGAGCAGAAGGTAGCCAGGATAGACGCCGAGCAGAAAACCTGGTGGCTGCGAGCCGAAGACAGAACTGTAGAGCGCGTGACCATGCGTCATCGCGCGCAGCGACTGCCAGTACACGCCCTCGTCGTATTCCGTCGAGAAGCGTGTCAGCGCGGTGGCCATGCAGATCGCCGCAATTACGAGGATGGCAGCGAGCGCCCACAGGTCCAGATGGGGCGATTGCAGCGCGCGCACGAAGCTTGCTTCATGCGCTTGCTCGTCGCGCGAAGCGATCTCGCCACCGCTCTGCCTATTCACGGAAGTTCCTGTTCCATCCCATCATGCGAGCGCCTGCCCTGTAGCATCCAGCGCGACAGATCCTTGCCGCGCCATCCTTAATCTACGAGCGGCTCTTGCGCAGTCGCTTCAAACTCCGCCTCTCGTACCAGCGACTCCTCAGCCTCCGGCGATGGGGCAAGCGCGCCGAGGTTCCGCATCTCTGGCGCGAGGAGCGCCACGGCCAGTACCACGACGATAGTCCCGACGCCGCCGAGGACAACCGAGATCACCGGTGTAAACAGCCATGCCACCAGCCCTGACTCGAAGCCGCCCAACTCGTTCGACGCGCTGATGAAGATGCCGTTGACCGCCGCAATTCTGCCACGCATCGCGTCGGGCGTGCGCAGGAGCAGCAATGAGTGGCGGATCACGACGCTGATGTTGTCCGCCGCGCCGAGGACAAGCAGCGCCGCAAGCGAGAGGTAGAAGTTGCGTGAAAGGCCGAAGACGATGGTCGCGACGCCAAAGACGACTACCGCCCAGAGCAGCACGCGCCCGGCGCGCTTGAACGGCGGCGTGTGCGCGATGGTCAGCGCCATCAATACCGCGCCAACCGACGGAGCCGCGCGCAGCCAGCCCAATCCCACCGGGCCGACGTGCAGGATATCCTTGGCGAAGATGGGCAGCAGCGTCGTCGCGCCGCCGAGCAGCACAGCGAACATATCAAGCGTGATCGCCGCCAGCAGCACCTGTGAGCTGCCCAGGAAGCGCAGTCCGTCCGCGAGCGAGCGCAGGGTAGTCTCGCGCTTGGCCGGTGGCGCTGCCGGTCGCGACTGGATCAAGAGCATGAGCGTGATATAGATCACACTCGCACAGGCGTCGAGGAGGTAGACCAGCGTTGCGCCACCAGTCAGGGCGATCACGACACCGCCGAGCGCTGGGCCGATCACCGCGGCGAGTTGCCATATACTACTGCTCCACGTGGCGGCGTTCTCGAACATCTCTGGCGGCACGGTCTGTGGGATGAGCGTCGAGGCGGCGGGACTGCTGAAGGCGCTGCCGACGCCGATGAGAAAGAGCGCGGCATAGATCAGCGACAGCGCGCCTTGTGTCCACGAGAGCGCCGCCAGCGCCAGCGAGGCGACCAGGAGCAACGCCTGCGAGAAGATGACGATGCGCTGGCGGTTGTAGTTGTCGGCGACATGGCCGGCGGGCAGCGAGAACAGAAAGACCGGAATCACTAACGTCAGCCCGACGAGACCGAGGGCCAGCGCGGAGCCAGTGCGTTGATACAGCTCCCAGCCGATGGCGACGGAGATCATCAGCTCGCCCAGTGTCGCGATGAAACGGCCAGCCAGCACCAGGCGAAAATCCCGGAAGCGCAGCGCGGCGTAGGGATCGTGCCGCTCCGGCGGCTGAGCCTCAGCATCTGCTGCGCGTGATGGTTCCACAAGCGCGTCCTTCAAGAGTCGTGTGCGAGAAGTATCCGCCAGCGATGAGGATATTCTACCGCCCAGGCTCGACATAGGGCCCAAGCTGCTGACCGGCGGGTTTCTTCCCTGGCGGCGCTGAGGGCGTCGTTCGCCCCTGATGGGTCCGATAGCTTATAATGCCTGGGAGGTGGGCGCTCGGCGCAGTATGATCGCATGCGCTTCACCACAAGCCAGCATCTCGTGCGACGCGCGCCGCCGCGTGTCGCCTCACATGAGCAAAGGAGCCACATGATGGCTGACCGTGATCCAATACTCGTCAGCGCCGTACGCACCCCCATTGGGCGCTTCCTCGGCGGACTCTCCTCATTCTCCGCGACCCAGCTGGGGTCCATCGCCATCCGTGAGGCGGTCAAACGCGCGGGCATTGATGTCGCTGAGGTAGACGAGATCATCATGGGCAACGTCGTTACTGCGGGCGAGGGCCAGGCGCCAGCGCGCCAGGCGGCGCTGCATGGCGGCATTCCCGCCGATGTGCCCGCCGTCACGATCAACAAGGTCTGCGGCTCTGGCCTCAAAGCGGTGATGCTGGCCTCCCAGGCGATCAAGGCAGGCGACGGAAACCTCTACATCGCCGGCGGCATGGAGAGCATGAGCAATGCGCCGTACCTGCTCCCCAAGGCGCGCACCGGCTATCGCATGGGCAACGCTGAGATGGTCGACGCGGTGGTGCACGATGGCCTGTGGTGCGCCTTCGAGGGCGTGCACATGGGCGAGGAGGCCGAGATCGTCGCCGACAAGTACGAGATCTCGCGCCAGGCGCAGGACCAGTTCGCCTACCAAAGTCATTATAAAGCCGCCGCAGCGACCGAGGCGGGGCGTTTCCACGATGAGATGGTTCCCATCGAGATCCCACAGAAGAGCGGCGCGGCGCTCGTCGTCGACAAGGATGAGTCTATCCGGCCCGACACGAACATCGAGACGCTCGGCAGGCTCAATCCCGTCTTCCGTAAGGAATACGGCACTGTCACCGCCGGCAACGCGCCGGGACTGAACGACGGCGGCGCGGCGACGGTCGTGGCGAGCGAGGCGTACGCCGTGGCGCACGACCTGCCGGTCCTGGCGCGCATCACCGGCTATGCGGCGGCGGCCATCGAGCCGAAGTACATCTTCGCCTGTCCACCGCGCGCCGTGCGCAAACTGCTGGACCGCACGGGCATGAAGATGAGCGACTTCGACGTGATCGAGGTCAACGAGGCGTTCTCGGCGCAGGTCCTCGCCAACGGCAAGGAGCTGGACTGGGACTGGGAGAAGGTGAATCCCAACGGCGGCGCGGTTGCGCTGGGTCATCCCATTGGCGCGAGCGGCGCGCGCGTGCTGGCGACGCTGGTCTACGAACTGCGGCGGCGCGGTGGTGGACGCGGCCTTGCCACGCTCTGTCTCGGTGGCGGCGGCGCGGTAGCCATGTCGATTGAGGTCTAGCTTCGCATTCCGCCATTGGCGATGAATCGCTGAGAATACGCTCGAGGAGGAGCCTGAGATGATCGACGAGACGCCACGCGCCAAAGCGGGATCCAAAAAGAAGCCGACGGTGAACGGGCACAGAGGAAACGGTGTGTCCAGCCAGCGACCAACGGGAACGCTCTACTCCCCAGAGGCCGTCGCTCAGGTTGCGGAGGCGCGCGAGCAGTGGGAGGCGACGAGCGTCGCGCAGTCGCTCAAGCGCATTCCGGAGCCGCAGGCCGAGACCACCACGCAGTCGGGCATGCCGATCAAGCGGCTCTACACGCCGGAGGACGGCGCGAATCTCGACTACGAGGGCGACCTAGGATTCCCTGGCGAGTTTCCCTACACGCGCGGCGTGCAGCCGACGATGTATCGCGCCAAGCCGTGGACGATGCGCATGTTCGCGGGCTTCGGCGCCGCCGAGGAGACCAACGAGCGCTTCAAGTACCTGCTCTCTCAGGGGCAGACGGGCCTCTCGGTCGCCTTCGACATGGCGACGCTCTACGGCTACGACCACGACCATCCGATGGCGCTGGGCGAGTTCGGCAAGTGTGGCGTGGCGGTCTCTTCCCTGGCCGACATGGAGATCCTCTTCAAGGATATTCCACTCGACCAGGTGACGACCTCGATGACCATCAACAGCCCGGCGCCGGTCATCTGGGCGATGTATATCGCCGCCGCCGAGAAGCAGGGCGTTCCGATGGCGAAGCTCGGCGGGACACTGCAGAACGACATCCTCAAGGAATACATCGCGCAGAAGGAATTCCTCTTCCCGCCGGAGCCGTCGCTCAAACTGGTCGTGGACACTATCGAGTTTGGCACGCGCAATATGCCGCGCTGGAACACCATCTCGATCTCCGGGTATCACATCCGCGAGGCGGGCGCGACGGCGGTGCAGGAACTGGCCTTCACGCTGGCGGACGGGCTGGCGTACGTGGACGCGACGCTGGCCCGCGGCCTGAAGATCGACGAGTTCGCGCCGCGGCTCTCCTTCTTCTTTGACGTGCACAATGACTTCTTCGAAGAGATCGCCAAGTTCCGCGCGGCGCGGCGCATCTGGTCGCGTGAGATGCGCGAGCGCTATCACGCTAAAGACCCGCGCTCGTGGATGCTGCGAACGCATGCGCAGACGGCGGGGGTCTCGCTGACGGCGCAGCAGCCGGAGGTCAATGTCGTGCGCGTGGCGGTGCAGGCGCTGGCGGCGGCGCTTGGTGGCACGAACTCGCTGCACACCAACTCGCTGGACGAGGCGCTGGCGCTGCCGACAGAGAAGGCGGCGCTGACGGCGCTGCGCACGCAACAGGTGATCGCGCACGAGAGCGGCGTCACGAACACGGTGGACCCACTGGCGGGATCGTTCTTTGTCGAGGCGCTGACCGACGAGACAGAGCGCCAGGCCCTCGCCTACATCGAGCAGATACGCGAGCTGGGCGGCGTGCTGGAGTGTATCCGCAACGGCTACTTCCAGAAGGAGATCGCCGAGGCGTCGTACCGCTTCCAGCGCGAGGTCGAGGCGGGCGAGCGTATCATCGTCGGCGTCAACGGCTACGTGATGGACGAAGAGTTCAAGGTGCCGACACTCTATGTGGATTCGGCCAAGGAGCGTATCCACCTCGACCGGCTCAACCGTGTGCGGCGCGAGCGCGACAACGAGCGCGCCGGTGTGACGCTGGCGGCGCTCAAAGACGTGACGAAACGGGGCGAGAACACGATGCCGTACATCCTCGACTGTGCGCGCGCCTACTGCACGATGGGCGAGATCATGGGCGTCTTCCGCGAGGTCTTCGGCGACTACACCGAGGCCATCGTCTATTAGGCTCGTTCAGGCACGCATCGCCGCTGGTTTGCAAGTTACACGATGAGGGGGCGTGACATGACATTCACAGCGGTATTCGAGCAGGATGGCGTCTGGTGGATCGGCTATGTCGAAGAACTGCCAGGAGCCAACGCCCAGGGCGCCACACTCGACGAAGCGCGTGACAACTTGCGCGAAGCCGTAGAACTGATCGTGGCGGCGAATCGTGATCTTGCTAGACAGGACGCCACAGGCAAGACAGTCATTCGTGAGCCACTCGATGTAGCGATCTGACGCTGATGAAGCGGTCTGCGCTTATCAAGCATATAAAACGCAATGGCTGCGAGTTGCTCCGCGAAGTCGCGGCATACCGTCTTTTTCAATCCAGTCAATCGCCGTACATCAACTGTGCCACGCCATGTCGAGATCGCGGATCTTCTTGCACGCAAGATCTGTCGTGACTTGCTGATCCCCATGCCTTGATCGCGTAGGTGGGCCTACATTCTCAAACTCGGCTTGCAGCGTATTCGACGCCGCCCCACAGGTGCGCGAGAAACTGCAGCTCGTGGTATGACTCGGCGGTGTGGCCGAGCGCGGTATACCAGGCGCGCCCGCCCTCATGCTCGTGGTACCAGGCGATGGGATGGTCCGTGCCCATCGTTCCGCCTGCGTACGTTGACTCATCTATCGACATGAGCACATGGACCTGTGGGCGTGGGTTCGTGGCGAAGTTGTACCACTCGTCGATGCGGGTCCAGCGATCTGGCAGCCCAGCCGTCGAGGGATGCGCGTGGTCGCTGACCTGAATCGTCGCGGACACCACGCCGGAGTGCTTGTTTTGCTGGTTATTGTGCGCGCCGACGAGGCCGCCGTACCATGCCCAGCCATACTCCGTGTCGCTGGCTGAGTGGACGCCGACGAAGCCGCCACCCGCGCGGATGTAGCGCTCGAAAGCCGCCTCCTGGGACGTATCGAGCACGTCGCCAGTGGTCAGCAGGAAAATCACGGCGTCGTAGCGCACCAGTCGCTCGTAGGTGAAGAGTTCGGCGTCCTCGGTGAAATCGGCGCGCCATCCATGTTCGGCCGCCAACTGCCGGAGCGCCGCCTGCGCCGCCGGAATCGAGTCATGGCGGAACTCGGCGGTCTTAGAGAACACGAGGATCGCCGGTGGACACGTGGCAGTATCATGTGTGGCTTGCTGGCGGGGAACGGCGACACATGCGCTCTGAGCTGTTGGGGTCGGACTGGTGTTCCCCACTGTTGGCGCGCAGCCAGCAAAGAGCACAGCGGTTGGCGTGATACATAGCGTCACCACAACGGTGTGGTATAGTCGCCTGCCCATCGTACTACTCGTCCGCGTCCTGAGCATGATTGAGCAGCGCCAGTTGCTCGGCCAGCCGCGACTGTACCGCGCGCTCGATCTCCTCGGCTTCGCTCTCGCGTCCCGTCCCACGCAGCGATTTGGCCTTGAGTTCCTGGAGACAGAAGTCGTGCGGGCGTATCTCCAATGCGTGCTCAATGACGCTCAGCGCCTTCTCATACTCTTCCAGTGCGAGCAGCAACTCCCCCATGCATTCCCAGGCAAAGGGATCGTCATCATCAAGCTCGATAGCCTTCTTGATCATTGTTAGCGCTTGATCGTACTCGCCTCGGCGTGTGTACAAGGAGCTGTACACAGCCCAGTACCCGCCGTATGTTGTGGCAAATTCCTCAGCTTCTTGCAGCCGCGTTTGCGCTTCATCCTGTCGGTCAAGATGGAGCACGACATTCGCGTATATCGCCAGGAAACGTGCATTAGTCGGCTCAAGCGCGACTGCTTTCTCACACATGAGCAAGGCAGGTTCATACTGGCGAAGGGAAAGTAAGATCGCGCCCATGTTGTTCGGAGGCCAGGCGTGCTGAGTATCCAGGATGGTGGCGTGGCGATAGGCTCCGAAGGCTTCGGCTAACCGACCAAGATCATGTAGCGCAACGCCCAACATGTTCCATGCGGTGGAGGACACAGGTTCGAGGTCAACGTAGCGCTGGCTCGCATCCAATGCCTCTGAATACCGTCGGTTAGCGCGCAGAGCAAGCGCTACCGTATACCAGCAGTAGCCGATTTCCGGGTTGCACTGTATTGCCTGGTGCGCCGCCTCATGCCCCTCAGTGTATCTCTTCATCGCAATAAGCGCAGTGCTCTGCATCGCCCAAAAAAGGCCAGTGTTCTTCTGCTCTGACAGGAGCCCGTCGGCGACTCTGAGCGCCTCCTCATAGCGCTCGCTTCTCGTAAGCAAACCGAACGCGTTCAGTGCTGCTGTAGTAAACCAGCCATCAATGCGCATTGTACGCGCATAGGAGTCCAGCGACTCCTCGTCGCGTTTCAGGCGCGCCAGCGCGAGGCCGCGATGGTTCCACGCCGCGCCGCTGGTGGGATTAAGCTTCAGCGCCTCTTCGGTCGCGCCAAGGCACTCGCTGTCTTCTCCGAGCGCGTAGTGAACCGAGGCGAGCAGAATCCATGCCTCGACCATCGCTGGATCACGCCGAACCGCCTCACGCAGCGCCTCCAGCGCCTCGGGATACTGCTTCGCCGTCGCGAGCTGCTTACCGCGCTCGAGATAGCTGAAGGCGAACTTGCGCTCCTGTCGAGATGCCATGGTTTGCGCCTCCGAGCACACGTGTGGTCGTCCAAAGAAAGATGGCGCTCGATACTGCGTGTACCGAACGCCATTCTACATCACACTGCCGGCGCGAGGCTCAAGAGTTCGTGTCGTCCCTGCGCGCCTGGCCGTCGGTGAAGAGGTCGGGCGACACCAAGTCCGCGGCGTTGAGCGACCCGGTCGCTGGCCCCTCAGCCTCGTCCTTGCCCTCGATGGGCGCCCGTTGACCGCCAGACAGTTTCTCCCGTGAGGGTTGCGCGGTTTCCGGCGTCACTATAGGAGCAGGTCGTGCGACAGGCGATTCCTGGTAGTCGCCAGGATCCTGCTCTACACCTATGATCTGCCGCACCTGTTCGGCGCCGTCCCGCGCGGCCCCGAGCGATCCGGCGCCAAAAGCGACGCCGCTTTCGAGGATCTTCGCGCTACGCGAGAGCCGACCAAGCTCGCGCGCCGCTAGCCTCATCGAGCGATACTCCTGCGCCAGATTCTTCGTCAACTGGCCCAGCAACTGATACAGATCAACCAGTTGCTGCGGCGCCGAGGCTGGATCAGGCTCCGCCCCACGCTTTCGGCGACCCCTCGCCTTGCTCTCGCCTTCCGCGTCTTTCCCACCGTCCTCATGCAAATCCACTTTGACGGTCATGGGCGCCACATGCGCCTCATCAGGGCTGAGCGGATCCAGGGCGGCATACTCGCCGGTCGCCCCGATGATGTCGAACCCCAGACCTTCCAGGTCTTCACCGCCGATATCCAGCCCATCCACTGTCAGGTCACGATCGGGTTCGGATCCGTCCAGCGTCTGCCGCAGCTCCGGTGGAAGCGCGTCGCCGATCACTGCGCGCGCCTGCGCGGCCGCCTGGTGGGCGCTGCGAATCACGGGAAGCATGTTGTTCGCCGAGGCCACGAGCGACCCGGCGATCTGTTTGACGGCTCCCATCTCCCCGGCAATGTTATCCAAGCCGTCCAGCCCCTGCCGCGCCGCTCCAGCGACGCCCTGCGCCACCTGATTGATCCGCGCGAGACGCTGTGTATATTGCGATTGCACATGGCTCAGGGCGATCAGGACGCCGCTCACGGGTGAGTTGACCGGTGGCTGGCCTTGCATGGGCGTGAAGCCAGAGCCATCGGCCATGCGACTGATGAACTCCATGATCTGGCGGATGAGACCAGAGGTGTCTCCGCGTAGCTGGTCCGAACTGAGCATCCCTTCGATCTGATTGAGCAACAAGTTGAAGCTGCGCATGAGGTCAGCCAGCTCACCGTCTATGATCTGCACCCGTATCGAGTAGCTGCCGGTGAGCACATGGGAGATCGCGCTCTGCATCTCACGGATGCTTTGACCGAGGCGCTCTTGCTGCTGCGCGATGCGCGTGTTGGTCAGGTCGAGCTGCGCCAGGGCGAACTTCTGCTCCTGAGAGCGCAGTGAGTCGCGCGCGCTCTCGTCTATGAACACAGCGAGCAGCCATCCGATCAGCCCTGCCATTCCCTGCACGAGCAACGGCGTCACCGTGATCGCGTACGCCGCTGCGTTGGATTGCGCGCCAGCTGCTGCGCCTGAGAGCACAAGCGCAGTGACAACTGACACGCCTGTTATGCTAGCCGCGATACCAGCGATCAGCAGTGTCAATTCGGGGGCCAGAAGTAAGCCTGCCTCGAGAATGGAGATCAGCAGCAGGAGCGAGATAAGCGCCGTCTGGGTGGCGCGATCAGGCGCTGGCGCCAGCGCGGTGAAGACCGTAAACGCCGCCGCGACCAGACCGCCACCGAAGACGAGAATGTAGACCGCTGTCGTGTCGTTGTGCAAAAGGCGACTCACGGCGAGCGCCAGAAGATTGACGGCGATCGCGGCGGCAAGAAACGTCAGCGGCGCGGTCATGATCGTCGGGCTGAGATATCCAGGCGCCACCGCCAGCAGAAGCAGAATATGCGCGAAGACGAGGATGCCAATCACTCGCCGTCGCTGCCGCCGTCGCTCACGGGTCGCTTCAAGCGTGCGTCTCACTTCCTCGTTGAGACTCGGACGGGAGGCTGGGCCATAACTGCCCATCGGTCCGCCCGTCAGCGGGCGGCTGGACGAGACCTGCGGGCGCTCGGTCATGGGACGGCTGGTTGAGGGAACCATGCCGAGTGGGCCGAACATGCCCATCTGGCTGGGATTCTCGGCGGGATTCTGCTGGGCGTCCCAGGGAAAATTGCTCATATGCTGTCCACGCTCAGGCGCGGCGCCGGTTGGCCATCTGCGCCCTTGCGCGCCTCCTTTGGTGGATTCCCGGCGCGCGCCCGGTATGATAGGAAGAAATCAGGCGAACGGCAGGGAACGGTGTGTGAGCCGGAAGAAGGCGAAGGCAAATGCTACGCCCCGGCTGCAGAGTGGCGCGACCCATTGTATGCGACCGCTCTCAGAGTGGCAAGTGGGCGCTCGTCCGGGGCGCGTCACACAAGCCGCTAGGCGTGGGAGTGTGCGGCGGAGATAACTTGACCCGCGAGCGCGGTCGCATAGTACTTCAGTGCCACCCTGCCGCCTTATGCCACTGGGGAAAGGTAAGAGTCCTTTCGATTGCCGTTCGTGCCTGGTGAGGGTAACGCGCCCAGCAGGAGCGGAGAGGGCACTCAGATCGCGGGCGCGAGAAAGCTGGCTGGAAGACTCAACTCACGGAGCCACTCTGGCCATTTTGCTGATGTCGTGGGCGCACGCTTATGGTAGCGTCACTTGCGATGATCCCACTTGCCGCGCTGACAGGCGTTAGCTCGACAAGATGAAAGTCATTTGCGCTTGGCATGAGGGCGCCAGACATATAGCGAGCTTCGAGGGCCTCGCGGCTTTCCCAAATGGGAACAACGCGCAAGATCAAGGGATCATGAGCGTCTCTCATAAACATGGTCTGGACGACGCCTGGTGGGTGATGGCACTTTACATAGTCGTAGGCGCGCGTCAGCCTTTCCTCCAGTTCTGGCGCCACTCGAGCTTCCATCGTGACCTGAAACAGACCCACCGCGTTCCCTCCAATAGTCGCCATCGTGGCCCAATCCAACAGATTCTTATTCGAGGTTGTCAAGCGAGATATCCGCGCGTTTGTCGAGTTCCAGCGGGAGACGTCCCCAGCCAGGAGGGCAAGACCGATGTCGAGGCGCTCAGGTCGCTTGACCACTACACAAGCCGGATGCTAGCATGAAAGCCAGTGGCGCCACGCCTGAAAAGCGCTCGCTGACAGGAGCGTGTAAGGTTCCTGCGCTGAGCCTCGGTGGCAGTGACGGCGAATTTGGAGGTAGGCTGGCATGGCTCGTTACGTCATGGCGCTCGACCAGGGAACGACTAGCTCACGCGCGATGCTTTTCGACCACGATGGGCGCGTCGCTGGCATAGCCCAGCGCGAGTTCCCGCAGATCTTTCCCGCGCCTGGCCTCGTCGAGCATGACCCGGAGGCCATCTGGGCGAGCCAGCTGGGAACCGCCCAGGAGGTCCTGCGCCAGGCGAGCGCGACGCCAGCGGATATCGCCGCCATCGGCGTCACCAACCAGCGCGAGACGACGATCCTCTGGGAAAAGGCGACGGGCAAGCCCATCCACAACGCCATTGTCTGGCAGAGCCGTCTCAGCGCGCCGATCTGTGACGACCTGATCCGCCGCGGCCTGGCCCCGACGATCCGCGCGAAGACGGGCCTGGAAGTGGACGCCTACTTCTCCGGCACGAAAATCCAGTGGCTGCTCGACCACGTTTCCGGCGCGCGCCAACAGGCCGAGCGCGGCGAGTTGCTCTTCGGCACCGTGGATACGTTCCTCATCTGGCGGCTGACCGGCGGCAAGGTCCACGTGACGGACCACTCCAACGCCTCGCGCACGATGCTCTTCAACATCAACACGCTCGACTGGGATGACGACCTGCTGCGCGAGTTGCGCGTCCCGCGCAGTATCCTGCCGCGTGTCGTTCCTTCCAGCGCAGTCTATGGCCAGACCGAGACCAGCCTCTTTGGCGCGCCTATCCCCATCGCCGGAGACGCCGGTGATCAGCAGGCCGCGACCTTCGGACAGGCGTGCTTCGCGCCTGGCATGGCGAAGAACACGTATGGCACGGGCTGCTTCATGCTGCTCAATACCGGCGATCAGCCGCACCCCTCGACCAATCGCTTGCTGACGACGATCGGATGGGCGCTGGGAACGCCGCAGCGTCCACAGGTCACGTATATGCTCGAAGGCAGCGTCTTCGTGGCAGGCGCGGCGGTGCAGTGGCTGCGCGATGGGCTGGGGATCATCCAGAACAGCGCGGATGTCGAGCGGCTGGCGCAGCAGGTTCCCGACGCAGACGGCGTCTATGTCGTGCCAGCCTTCGTTGGTCTCGGCGCGCCCTATTGGGACGCCCGCGCTCGCGGCGCAATCTTCGGGTTGACACGCGGCTCGACGGCGGCGCATGTGGCCCGCGCCACACTCGACGCGATGGCCTACCAGACCCGCGACCTTCTGGAGGCGATGCTGGCCGACGCCGACGAGGCGCTCCAGACCCTGCGCGTGGACGGCGGCGCGGTGGTGAACGATCTGCTCATGCAGTTTCAGGCGGATATCCTCGGTGTACAGGTGCAGCGACCCGTGGTGCGCGAGACGACGGCGCTGGGCGCGGCCTCACTGGCCGGGCTTGCCGTTGGCTTCTGGCGCGATCAGGCGGAACTCGCCAGCCATTGGGCGCTCGACCGTGAGTTCACGCCCGCGATGCCCGCCGAGCAGCGCGACCGGCTCTATGCCGGCTGGAAAAAGGCGATCAGCCGCGCGCGCGAGTGGGAGGACGACTGAGTACGCGCTATAGCGCTATTCATCCTCTTCGCTGTCGGCGTTGAGGTCACGATCGGAGTCAGGCGTTATGGAGTCAGGCGTTATGGAGGCTGGCGCCTCCCAGCCTCGCTGGCGCCAGATCTCGTAGAGCGCGACCGATCCCGCCATCGCGGCGTTCAGCGACTCGATATGCCCGCGCATCGGCAGCTTGATGAGCAGGTCGCAATGCTCGCGCGCCAGCCTGCTGATGCCCTTGGCCTCGTTCCCCACCACGAGCGCGATTGGCCCCGTCAGGTTCGCTTTGTCATAGGTCAGCTCGGCGTCCTCCGAGAGGCCCACACACCACAGACCGCGTTTCTTGAGGTCGTCGAGCGCGCGGGTGATGTTGGTGACACGCGCCACCGGCACGAACTCGACCGCGCCCGCCGATGTCTTATCTACGGCCGGCGTCAGGCCCGCCGCGCGATGCTCCGGGATGATGACACCGTGCGCGCCGACCGCCTCCGCCGTGCGGATCAGCGAGCCGAGATTCTGCACGTCCTGAATGGCATCCAGCACGAGCAGCAACGGCGCCTGGCCCAGCTCCTCGGCGCGCGCGAGGAGATCCTCCACCTCGGCGTACTCGCGTGGCGCGGTGAGCGCCATCACGCCCTGATGGTTGGCGTTCTTGCTCAGGTCGTCCAGCCGCCGCCGCGAGACGATCTCGACCGCGACACCAACGCGCCGCGCCTGGTCGAGCACCTGTGTCAGCGCAGGGTCCTGTGGCCCCTGTGCGACCATGACACGATGCACGCGGCGGCGCGAGCGCAGCGCCTCGAGGACAGGGTAGCGCCCCCAGATATATTCGGCCATGCTCGCTCTGCTTTCATCGCGCCAGCCTCACGGTGGCTAGTTCTCGCGCACGGACCAGGTCGGCCCCTGCGGCGTATCTTTCACTTCCACATTGTACGTCTCGTCGAGCAGCGTGCGGATGCGATCCGCCTCGCCCCAGTCGCGGGCGGCGCGCGCCTCGGTCCGCTGGCGCAAGTAGTCCTCGATCTGTGCAATGGTCTCGGCGTCGGGGCCGTCTGTCTGCGCCTCGGTATCCACGAGCGCGATGCCCAGCACGCCAGTCAGCTCGTCGAGCATCGCCAGACCCGCGCGCAGGGCGTTGACCGCCTCATCTGACAACGTCTCGCCGAGGCCGTGTGCGTACTCGTTGATGTGGTGCGTCAGCTCATCAATCTCGCGCAGCGCCCCCGACGTGTTGAAGTCGTCGTCCATCTCCGCCAGGAAACTGGCCTTGATCCCGGCGAGGCGATCTGTGAGCGCCTTCGCGGCGGCGCCACCACTCGCATCCTGTTTTGCAGCGTCCTGACGCTCCTCCGCCCAGGTGAGCAGCCGCTCGACAGTCGCGCGCGCGTCAGCCCAGCGCCGCCAGCGCACCACCGTCGCGTTCAACTGCTCCGGCGAGAAGACGAGGTTCGCACGGTAATGCTGGCCCAACAGGTACGTTCGCAAGGCGGGCGCGGGGATCTTGTCGCCGTCCAGCACCGAGCCGATGGTGACGAACGCGCCAGAGTGCGCCATCTTGTCGTTGCTGAGGCTGAGCATGCCATTGTGCAGCCAGTAACGAGCGAAAGGCGCGACGCCCGAATAGCTCTCGCTCTGGGCGATCTCGTTCTCGTGGTGCGGGAAGATCAGATCCGAGCCGCCGCCATGAATATCCACCTGGTCGCCGAAGATGGACATCGCCATCGTCGAGCACTCGATGTGCCAGCCTGGACGCCCGCGCCCCCAGGGACTCTCCCACCACGGCTCGCCTGGCTTGGCGGCCTTCCAGAGCGCGAAGTCGCGCGGATCGTGCTTGCGCTCATCCGGCTCGATGCGCGCGCCCGCCAGCATCGCCTCCGCGTCGCGTCCAGAGAGACGTCCGTACGTCGGAAAGCTGGGTACGGCGAAGTACACGTCGCCGTCGAGGACATACGCGTGGCCACGCTCGATCAACCCTTGAACCATCTCAATGATCTGGGGGATGTAGTCAGTGACGTAGGTGAAGACATCGGCCCTGCGCACGCCCAGCCGGTCCATATCGCGGAAGTACGCCTCGGTGTAGCGTCGCGCCGCGACGGAAGGCTCAATTCCCTCGCGCTGGCCCGCCGCGATGATCTTGTCGTCGATGTCAGTGAAGTTCTGGGCGTACTTGACCGGGAACCCACGATACTCCAGGTAGCGCCGCGCCATGTCGTCCACGACGAAGAGTCGTCCATGCCCCAGATGAGGATTGTTCTTTGGCGTCAGCCCGCAGACATACATCTTGACCGGCAATTCTGCGACGGTGAACTCTTCTTTGCGCCCGGTCTCCGTGTTATAGATCAGCATCCGCTGTCTCGCTTCCTCTCAAACGTTCCTCTCAAACGTTGCGGTTTCCGCTGACGCCCTGCTCTCATGAAAGTAGCATGTGTCCATCCGTGGGCGCGGCGAACCGCTTGTGTGGTTCTATTCTATCGTACAGGAGTCGCCCGCCCAGCGGAGCCGCGCGTGGCCTTGCATCGATGCGCCAGCGCCTATCTCAGCGGCGGGCGCGCATACACGTCGGAGAGGAAAAGAGAACGAAGTATTGGAATGTGATCGATCTGGCATTCAGGTCATCTGACATACGTGCTATGCTCCAGCTATCATGTGTAGCGTCATTCAGCGTCCAGTATGCGACAGGCTATCCCTGAGCGTCAAGCGGCGCAGGGCTATTTGAGAAAGCGCAGCGCATGCCACAGCTTCAGTCAGTCGAGATTCCCGCCCCGCATGGCATGCTCGAAGGGCTGCTGCGCATCCCTGATAGCCACTCTGCTGCGAGTGGCCTGCCGCGCATGGCTGCGGTCATCTGCCACCCCCACCCGCTCTACGGCGGGACGATGCACACCAAGGCGGTCTTTCGCATCGCGCAGGCGCTGGTGGATCTCGGCTTCCCGACACTACGCTTCAACTTTCGCGGCGTCGGGCGCAGCACAGGGCGTTACGAGAGCGGCCGTGGCGAGCGCGAGGACGTGCGTGCGGCGCTTGACTACCTCGTCGGAGCGTTTCCGGGCGTCCCGCTCGCCCTTGGCGGCTTCTCGTTTGGCTCCTGGGTGGCGCTGCCAGTGGGCTGCGCCGACGCGCGTGTGATCCAGTTGATCGGCGCTGGTGTGCCGCTGGCCTCGCTCCCCGTCGACGCGCTCGCGGCCTGCGCCAAGCACAAGCTTATCGTGCAGGGCGAGCGCGACGAGTATGGCCCGAAGGAGGAACTCGTGCGCTGGTTCGCTGGCGTCGCCGAGCCAAAAGATCTGCGTATCATCGCCGGCGCCGACCACTTCTTCACCGACCGCCAGGCGGAACTGGTCCAGGCTGTGACATCGTATTTTCAGGAAGGACGTTCGGCGCTCGGCGCGCTAACGTCGAGCTGATACCTATTGGCGTGTCATTCCGTACTCTTCGTAGAGGTGCATGAAGATCGCCATGGCAGATGACACCAGCAAGCGAAGGCGCCCAGGAACCGCCACGCCACGCATGCGTCTGGGGGCGAGTGGCTGGCCGCCGGCTGGCTGGAGGCGCGTGGCTATGAGATCGTCGGCGCGAACTGGCGTTGCGCCTATGGCGAGGCTGACCTGATCGCCGAGCGGGCGGGCGAGCTGATCTTCGTCGAAGTGAAGACACGTCGCGGCGATTCACTGGGCGCGCCGGAGAGGCGGTGACGGCGGCGAAGCGGCGCAAGTTGATCGCTATCGCGCAGACCTATCTGATGGAGCGCAGCGTCGAAGATCGCCCGTTCCGTATCGACGTGATCGCGGTGCAACTGACTCCTGCCGGGCGTCTGGTCGAGATACGGCACTATCCAGCGGCGGTGGCGCTGGATGAATGAATCGGAACTGTGTTGGGGACTAGGAGGACGCAGATGGAAGATCTCTTTGAGAGCGCAAAGCGCGCCGCCTCGAACGCGGTCGAACGGGCAGCGTGGGAGGCCGATAAGCTGCGCCGGGTGAGTGAGCGCCAGAAAGAGCTGGAGTTGGTACGGCGTGAACGCGCTGCGATGATGGAGCAGCTGGTGGCGACGGTGCGCGACTTGGAGGCGCGCGGCCAGATCACGCAGCCCCAGCTCAAGTCGCTGGCCGAGCGGCTGGCCGCGCTGGAGCGTGACCTGGGGAACGGCCAATCTGATATCCAGGCGATCAAGAGTGAGACCTACACGCCGGGAAGCGTCAGCATCAGCGTGCAGCGCAGAGACGGAACGCACCCCTCCTCTGGCGGCGCAACCTACCCCTGCCCGACATGTGGCCGTCCGGTGCGCGCCAGCGCGGCGTTCTGTTCGGCCTGCGGCGCGCGGCTGCACTGACCACCTTCGCGCGCTTAGGAGATGCATCGCCGGGCGCGCAACGTCTGCGTCGCTGTCACGCGTGCGGTATAATCTCGTGTGCCGCGGCGATGTGACGGCTGCGGGCGAGTAGTGGGCGAGTTGCAGGGACACGCGGCATGACGGCCACAGATCAAACTGACGAGGCGCAGACGGGAGAATTTCCTGTCACTCTGGAGAGCGAGAGCGTTGAGCGGACACAGGCGCTCGGCTGTGCGCTTGGGGCGTTGGCGCAGGCAGGTGATGTCATCCTACTGGAGGGCGAGCTTGGCGCGGGCAAGACGGCCCTCACCCAGGGCATCGGACTAGGGCTGGGCGTCTCGGCCACGGTCAACAGCCCCACTTTCACAATCTTGAAAGAGTATCAGGGACGCCTGCCGCTGTATCACTTCGATCTCTACCGGCTCGATGCGCCTGATGAATTGTATGACCTGGGCTTCGAGGACTATTTCCGTGACGATGGCGTCTGCGTGGTTGAGTGGGCCGAGCGCGGCGAGTTCGCGGATGGCGAGGAGCCGGTATGGAACGGCGACTGGCTGCGTGTCACCCTGAGCATCTCCGGCGAGCATAAACGCATGCTGGTGTGCTCGGCTGAAGGCGCGCGGGGCCATGCGCTATTGGCGGCCTTTGCCAGCGCGATGGGAAGCGGAGACTAACACATGCTTCTCGCGCTCGATACCTCCACGAACACCGCGAGCCTCGCGCTCATCCAGAATGCGCGCCTCGTCGGCGAGTTGACATGGTATGTGGGCCAGCGCCACAGCGCGGAACTATTGGATCGGCTCAACTGGATGCTTGAGGCAGCAGGCGCAACGCCAGCGGACCTTGCGGAGATCGCCGTCGCCACCGGCCCTGGCTCTTTCAATGGCGTCCGTGTCGCGCTCACTGTCGCCAAGTCACTCTGCTTCGCACTCGGCGCGCGGCTCGCGGCAATCTCCACGCTCGATGTTGCGGCGTGGGGCTATGCCAGCGCAGGTGATCCCGTCTGGGCGCTGCTGGACGCGGGGCGTGGCGAGGTCTACGCCGCCGAGTATCCATCACCGACGACGGATGCGCTGGCCTGGGCGCCAGTGGATGGCTACTTCGTCCTGACGCCGCAGGAACTTGCCGCGCGCATCGCGGGGCTGGCGCTTTTCTGTGGCGAATGGCGCATGGAGGCGGAGCAGGCGCTCCGTGAGGCCCTTGGAGATCGTGCGCGCTTCGCATCGCCGCTCTCGACGCGGCGCGCCGCCTGGCTCGCGGAACTGGCCATCGAGCGACTGAATGATGGCAGGGTCGAAAATCCTGCTACAATTGAGCCACTCTACCTGCGGAAACCCGCCATTACCGTCAGCAAGAAAGCTGGAATCCCCGCCCAGGACCCTCAGCATTCCACTACCCAGGCGCGAGCCTCGGCGTCGCAGGAGCAGCCAGCAGGAAGCGAGGACGCGCCCCATGCGCTACGTCGTTGATCGCATGACGTTGGCCGACATTCCACGTGTCGTGGAGATCGAGCGACTGGCGTATTCGACCCCCTGGCCTCCGAGCGCCTACCGCAAGGAGTTGCAGGATAACCCGCTCGCGCACTACATTGTGCTGCGCGACAGCGAGTTGCGCCTCCCCGCGCCAGAGCCGCCGGTAAGCTCCCCGTCACGGCGTGGCTTCCCGCTCTCACTCCTGCCTTCGCGCCCAAATCCGAGCGCCAGCGCGACGCTCTCCGCGATTATTGGCTTCGCAGGCCTCTGGCTGATGGTGGACGAGGCGCATGTCACTACCATCGCGTTGCATCCACGCTATCGCGGGCGTGGCCTGGGCGAACTGATGCTCTCCTCGCTGATTCAGATCGCCTACAATATCTCGGCGCGTGTGGTGACACTCGAGGTGCGCGTCAGCAATCATGTAGCGCAGAACCTGTATCGCAAGTATGGCTTTCAGGAGGCCGGAGTACGCCGCCGCTACTATAGCGACAACAACGAAGACGCCCTCATCATGTGGACCGAGCCGATCCACTCGGCAGCATATAATGAGCGGTACGAAAGGCTGCGCGCGGGGCTGGCGGAGCGCCTGGCGGCGCAGGAGGCCCAGACGGATAGCGCGGCGCATGGCTAGGATGAAGCAGCGCGCCAGGTCAGGTGAGCAACGAGCGCTTCGTGTCCTGGCGATTGAAAGTTCCTGCGACGAGACTGGCGTCGCCTTGATCGAGGATGGTCATTTCATCCACGCGAACGTCGTCGCCTCGCAGGCGAGCATCCACGCGCGCTATGGCGGTGTTGTACCGGAAGTCGCATCACGCCATCAACTTGAGGCGCTACTGCCCGTGCTGGAGACGGCCTTCGCAGAGGCCGGAGCCGGGTGGGAATCCGTTGACGCCATCGCCGCGACGTATGGCCCAGGGCTGGCGGGATCGCTGTTGGTGGGGCTGACGGCGGGAAAGACGCTGGCGCTCGCGCGCGGGCTGCCGTTCATCGGCGTGAACCACCTGGAGGCGCATATCTACGCCAACTGGCTGCAAACTGGCGAGCGTGACCAAGCCGCTCCGGAGTTCCCATTGCTGGCGTTGGTCGTCTCCGGCGCGCACTCAGAACTGGTCTACATCGCGGAGCACGGCCATTATGAGTTGCTTGGACAGACACGCGACGACGCGGCGGGCGAGGCGTTTGACAAGGTGGCGCGCCTGCTGGGGCTTGGCTACCCTGGCGGCCCGGCGATCCAGCAGGCTGCGGCAGAACGCGATCGCTCGCGATCTAACCCCTATACCCTGCCGCGCGCGTGGCTGCTGGGCACGTGGGACTTCAGCTTCAGCGGGCTAAAGACGGCGACGGGCAATCTGCTGGCGAAGGCGCGCGCGAGGGGCGAAGAGATCGCCATCCCCGACATGGCCGACGCATTTCAGGACGCGGTGGTGGATGCGCTGGCTACCAAGACGGTGCGCGCCGCCGTGGAGCGTGGCGTGCGCGAGGTCCTGCTGGCAGGAGGCGTGGCGGCGAATCTGGCGCTGCGCGCGCGGCTGCGGGCCGATCTCGGCGCGCATGGCATTGCGTTGCGCTACCCACCGGTCGCCTACTGCACCGACAATGCGGCGATGATCGGCGCGGCGGCGTACTTTCACCTGCGGCGGGGCGAGCGCCATGGCTATGATCTGGAGCCGCGCCCCAACTTGCAATTGCCATTCGCCTCCGCGCAAGGGTAGCGCCCGAGAACGGCGTATTGTGGCAGCGCCGCGAATCGCTTCCGACTGAACCCCGTGAGGTCTCGGTAGAACCGGCGCAGTGGCAGGAGCGCAGCTTTGCATGCGCGCGAGAAACTGGCGCAGAGTGATTGCATTGCGGTGAGAGAAGGAGTAGAGCGGTGAGGGAACTGGAGCAGCGCAACGGCGCGCGCTCTCCATAGTGCTTATCTGACTGATCCGCTCACTCGCTGGATGGAGACGCCTGCATGAGACATGCGCTTGCCTTCTGGTCGGCTCGCTCGCGCACGCTAGCGGTCCAGCGATCAGCGCGACGGACTTCACGGTGTCGCCAGGTCTGCTCCTCAACCCACAACCCACTCAACTGCTCTCTGGAATGCAACACATCACGCGAGCGGTCGCCGTCACACAGCCGGGCGGATCGGTGAATGCGCAGTGCAGTGGATTCACGCCCGGAGAAATGTGAGAAAGCCAAGGAGCCGGTCGAGGCGTAGGCCAGAACTTTGCAGAGTGTCAACCATTCCAATTTGGTTGACACTCTGCAAACAAATCATAAAGGAGGAGACCATGAACGGTCTCACAACTGCACTGCTGGTCTGGGCCATTCCCACCTATCTCGCCACAAACCAGCATAGTGCCAAATTCGATAGCCAGTTTGATTTGGTTATCGTTTCTGGCACAAGCCAACATAGTTCGCAGATCGAGAACCAATTTGAAAAGGTTCTCGTTTTGCGAACAAACCACACACTAGACCCTAGAAGGAGATGCCCGTGCAGATTGAAAAGTTACTCACCTCGAAGGAAGTCTGCGCGCGATTGCGCATATCCCGGCATACCTTGCGGCTCTGGCTTGATACAGGAGTGCTTCCCGGTTATCGCATCGGGAAGGTCGTACGCATCCCTGAGAGGGTGTTATGAACTGGCATCGCCGAGTGCGTAGAATGGGGGCATGACCAGACGCCCCTATCCCAGCGATGTCAGCGACGAGGAATGGGCCTTTATCGCCCCCTATTTGAGCCTGCTTCCGCAGACGGCGGCGCCACGGCGACACGACCTGCGTGAGGTCTTCAACGCGCTGCGCTGGATGGTGCGCGCTGGCGCGCCGTGGCGGATGCTGCCCGTCCACTTCCCCCCGTGGGAAGCGGTGTATCAACAGACCCGGCGCTGGATGGCCGCGCGCTTTTCGACGCCAGCGTCCATGACCTCCGCCTGCTCGTACGTGTGGCGGCGGGGAGGAAACCACAGCCGAGCATGGCGATTAGCGACAGCCGCACGCTGCGCTCGACCGTGGAGAGTGGCTAGCGCTGGAGTCGATGGACACAAGCAGGTGCGTGGGTCCAAAGTACATGCGGTGGTCGACAGCATGGGCACGCTGTTGGCGCTGGCGGTCACGCCGGCCAATGAGGCGGAGCGTCGACAGGTGGCCGCGTTGGCGCAGCAGGTCCAGGAGGTGACGAGCGGGCGCGTGGAAGTCCTCTATGCTGACGCGGCCTACACGGGCGATGAGACAGCAGTGGCAGCGGAGGAACAGGGCATGTGTCTGGTGGTCGTCAAGCGTCCAGAGGCCAGCAAGGGGTTTGTGCTGCTTCCGCAGCGCTGGGTGGTGGAACGGACCCACACACAGTGCCTACAATCCGCTCTTGACGCCCAAACCACTCCCTCCCATGATAGGACTGACTGGGCTGCTCAACCTGCTCGAGGTGGTTACCCAGCTGCAGGCCGCTCAGCAGAATGGTGCGTGTGCTCCACAGGAAGCGAGTGTAGCATGTCTCTCGTCTCAGCCGAAGCAGACGTTCTGGCCAGCGCTCCCCCCCGCCCGCGAGGACACCAGGGAGCAGCCGCTGGGACCAGGTGCCGCTGGCCAATCGGCAACGGCTTCTGCGTCTGCTCGGTCACCTCGTCGAACGGCAGCTAAATCTCGCCGCTACGAGCCTCCCCGCTGGCAGAGAGGAGGCCACCCATGACCTCCACCGCTAGAGCGTCCGGTGCGGACCGATTGTCGAGTCTGGGGCCGACCAGCAAGATCTCATCCTGGCGCCTGGAGCGCTTGGCGGTGGTCTACGTACGGCAGTCCACCGTGCAACAGGTCCGAGTGCATACCGAATCCACGCGGCTCCAATACGGCCTAGTGAGTCGGGCCCAAGCCTACGGCTGGGCGAGCGAGCGGATCGTGGTGATTGACGACGATCTGGGCAAGTCGGGCGCCACCACGGTCGGACGCGTCGGGTTTGAGCGGCTGGTGACCGAGGTGAGCCTGGGCCATGTCGGGCTGATCCTCGGCTTAGAGATGTCACGGCTGGCCCGCTCCAATGTGGACTGGCACCGCCTCCTCGAAGTCTGTGCGCTCTTTGGGACGCTCATCGCTGACCTGGATGGGCTCTACGATCCGGCGCTGTATAATGACCGCTTATTGCTGGGACTCAAAGGAACCATGAGTGAAGCGGAACTCCATCTGCTCAAGCAACGGCTCTACCAGGGCTGCTTGAGTAAAGCCCGTCGAGGAGCGCTCACGTTTGCGCTGCCCATGGGCTACGTCTGGGATGCCGATGGCGCCATCCAGTTCGACCCCGACGAGCAGGTCCAGGCCGTGGTGCGGCTCATTTTCGCGCAGTTCGAGGAGCTGGGCGCCTTGGGCGGCCTGCTGCGCTACCTTGCCCGCCAGGACATCCGGCTGGGGGTGCGGGTGCGCGAGGGGCCCGGCAAAGGACAGCTGGTCTGGCGGCGGCCCAACCGCGCCACCCTGCAGAATCTCCTCAAACACCCCCTGTATGCCGGTGCCTACGTCTACGGGCGACGCCAGATAGATCGCCGTCGCTACCAGTCCGACCATCCGCAGAGTGGTCGGGTGGTGATGTCCCGGTCGGACTGGCACGCGCTGCTGCCGGATCGCTGTCCGGCGTACCTCTCCTGGGAGCAGTATGAGCGCAATGTGGCGCGGTTGGCTGCCAACCGGAACCGGGCCTCAACGCTGAGGGCTGTGCGCCAAGGGGCAGCGCTGTTAGCGGGCTTGGTGGTGTGCGGCCGGTGCGGGAACCGTCTTGGGGTGCATTACCAGCACGCGCATGGCCGTTGCACCCCCTTCACCTACGACTGTGTCGCCCAGAGAAATGGCTACGGCAAACCGCTCTGCCAACATGTGGCGGGGCCCTGCTTGGATGACTTTGTCACCGCCCACGTGCTCGCCGCTCTCGCGCCGGCCTCCCTGGAGTTGTCGTTGGCAACGGCTGAACAGGTCGAACAGGAGCGGGCCGCGGTTACCCAGCTCTGGGAACAGCGCCGCGAGCGGGCTACCTACGAGACCGACCGCGCCGCCAGGCAATACCAGGCGGTGGAGCCAGAGAACCGGTTAGTTGCCCGAACCCTCGAGCGCGTCTGGGAGGAGAAACTGCAGACGCAGCAGGCCCTCGAGGAGGAGTATCATCGCTTCCTCCAGCAGCAGCCACGGATGCTGACCGCTGAGGAACGCGCGGCCATTCGTCAACTCGCCACCGACATTCCGGCACTGTGGACTGCCTCCACGACCACCAATACCGACCGCAAAGACATTCTGCGTCAGGTGGTCGAGCGGGTGGAGGTCGAGGTACAAGGCAAGACCGAGCAGGTCCGGGTCTGCATTACCTGGGCGGGAGGCGGTCAGACGGAGGGCCTGCTGGTGCGTCCCCTTGCCCGCTACACCGACCGAAGTGATTATGCCGCTTTGTGTGCCCGCGTCCAGGAATTGACTGCAGCAGGCTGGTCGCTGGAGGCCATTGCCCAGCAACTCGCGGTCGACCGCTATCCGCCGCTGCGCAGCAAGCGGGGGTGGAGTGCCGTCAGCGTCCAGACGCTGCGGCGCCAACTGGGACTGGGCAACGCTCACCGGCATGGCTCCTCACGCGAGGCGTTGGGTCCGGATGAATGGTGGGCACGAGAACTGGCTGACCGTTTGGGGGTATCTCACAACACCCTGCTGTACTGGATCGAGCACGGCCTGGTGCGCGCGCGTAAAGAACGGGGTGGATGGCAGCGCTGGATGGTATGGGCCGATGCTGAGGAGGTCGAACGCTTGCGGGCATATCGACACCGTGACATTGCCGTCGAACATCGCCGTCGCTGGACGGCCGTACATGCTCTGCCGACACTGCCCGCGCGGTCGGACCACGAGAAAGGGCCACCACCATGACCGACACAAATCGACCAATAGGTCTTAAGGCTGGGTCCTCGAGCGGAGTTTCGCGTGGGTGAGTCGCTTCCGCCGGCTCACCCGTGATTATGAGCGCCTTCCTGCCACCTTGATTGGTCTCCACTTCGCCGCCGTTGTCTGCCTCTTGCTCCCGAAGCTGCTCAGCTTGATCGGCGGTTCATAACACCCTCTAGTCACCGCACGCTACGACCGCCTCAGCCGGGTTCAGCTCCAGCAAGCGGTCGTGATCTATGAAGTCGAGCAGTTGTACGGCGGCAAGGTGGAGTCAGCGGACCCCCGTGAGCAGTTCGGTGAAGGATCCACCGGCTCGCTCTTACGTTCCATTCACGCCTGGAGAGCCGAGCAGGAACGCGAGTTAATCATCCTGCGCACACAGGGCGGTAGGAAGGCTCGTGCGCAATCTGGCAAGCTGATACCCACCCGCTTCCCCCTCTATGGGTATCTCTGGGCTGATCCTGACACGAAGCACGGCAAGACGAGATACATTCTTGATCCTGAGACCGCGCCGATTGTGCAGCGCATCTTCGCCGACGCCTTACGTGGTATCCCCATGCGACGCATCGCCAATGACCTCACACGAGAGGGTGTGCTGTGTCCCTCTGAACTCTTGATCCGCCGTGGGTTTACACCCGCCAGTCGCTACAGTGGCAGCAACGCCTGGGCGCAGCCAACGATCCAGACCATTCTCAGCAATAGCGCCTACATGGGCCAGCACGTCGCGTATCGTCGCTCGACCACGAGTGAGCATCGCCGAGATGAGACCGGCGAGATGCGGTTGATGACTGAAACAAAACTCCGCGCGGAGGACGATCCGGCGCGTGTCGTCTTATCCCCGGATGTCTGCCCGCCGATAGTCTCTGAAGAGACATTCCGAGCAGTGGCCGAACGCCGCGCACAGAATAAGTTAGAGTCCAGGCGTAACAATAAAGGCATCCTGGGGTTACTGCGTGGCGGCTATGGGGTCTGTGGATACTGCGGGCGTCGCATGATGCAGTTCCCTCCCTCGAAGTCGCACCCGAACGCCTCATATCACTGCCAGGGCGCACACAATCCCACGCGCAACCTCTGCCCCGCTGGGAAGTTTTCGATCAGTCTACCAATCCTTGATGGCGCTGCGTGGACCGTGTTACGCTATATCTCAACCAAGCCAGAGACCGTTCGGGCGCTGTTAGAAAGCCGCATCAATCACACCGATGCGAACGCCTCAGAGCTAGAACGGCAGCGGGCGAAGTATGAGGGGCGTGTAGCGGAGGTAGAGGCGCAACGCAAGAGAGCGCTGGCGGCGACATTGCGCGCCACAGACGACGACGCCCACGCAATGTGGGCAGAGCAGACCGAACGACTACTCGCCGAACGCAGAGGGCTAGAGGCAGAGCTAACCGAACTGATAGAAGGTATCGAGATCCAGGGGAATAAGGCGCACTACCTGCGGAGCATAGAGGACTGGTGTTTAGTTCTAGCACAGCATATCGCCGAGGCCACCTACGAAGAGAAGCGGCACCTCTTGTTTGCGCTGGATGTGGTGGCGACGGTCTATCGCACCGACCGCACACCACGCTATACGATTCGATTGGACGCCGCTGGACTCAATCCGCAGATAGCCCATCTGCTCTCGTTTACCAACGAAGATATGGAGCGATTAGAACGCGATTTTGTGACCACAAGAGTCTGATCTTCCAATACTTCGGTGACAAGGAGGGTCTCTATCGCCAGGTCGTCTGGTGCACCCGCGATGACGCGGGCGCGCAGATCGGCGCGATCGTCGAACGTTTCACCGGGCCGGACGCGCCTCCCCTCACCGCCGAGACAGCGCGCGCCTTCATCGAGACCTGCGTACGCTGGACCTTCGATTTCTTCCTGGCGCATCCACATATCCTGCGGATTCACGCCTGGGAGGCAGCCGAAGGATGGCACACCTTCACCGAAATGGGGGGACCTGCGGGTGAGGTGGCCCACAAGAAGGGAAAGCGCTGGGCGACCGCAGTCGTCGACTATCTGGAGCGCGCCCAGCAGGCGGGCTATATCCGCTCCGAACTTGACCCGCGGCTGCTCGTCTTCAACGTCATGAGTCAGGCCGAACACTATCTGATCGCGATCCCGCGCTTCGAGCGCATCTTCGCTGGCGCGGATCTCTCATCCCCACAGGCGCTCGCCAGGGCGCGCGAACAGATTGTCGCGCAGTTTCTCAATGGCGCGTTCATCCCACAGCAAAAGAACCAAGACACAAAGGAGACACTGGATGCGACTGGACTATAAATGGCAGGCGGCCATCGTCACCGCGATTGGCCTCTTCATGGCAGTGCTCGACAACACTATCGTCAACGTCGCGCTGCCGCAGATGCGCGCATCATTCGGTACCGACCAGAACACGATCATCTGGGTCGTCACGGCGTATTTCCTGGCGCAGGCGGCGGTGATTCCCATCACAGGATATGTCAGCGACCTGGTTGGCACGAAGCTCGTCTTCATGAGCGCGCTGGCCATCTTCACCCTTGGCTCGGCGCTCTGCGCCTTCACCCTCCAGATCCAGCCATTCGTCCCCGGGCTGCACGGTGAACAGTTGCTGATCCTCTTCCGCGTGATCCAGGGCATCGGCGGCGGCGCGCTCTTCCCGGTCGCCTTCGCGATCATTTACCGCGTCTTCCCACCCGATCAGCGCGGCCCGGCGTCGGCGGTCATCGGCGTGCCGATTTTGCTGGCGCCGGCGTTTGGCCCAACGATCGGTGGCTATCTAACCACGACTTTCGACTGGACCGCGATCTTCACCGTCAACATCCCCATCGGGATCATCGCGCTGATTCTGTGCGCCATCGTCCTCAAGGGACGGGCGGCGGAGCGCGCCGAGTCGCAGGTAGACGTTCCCTCCGGTCGCCGGTTCGATATACTGGGACTCGTGCTCTCGATTGCGGGCTTCACAGCGCTGGTCTATGGGATCACCTCGGCGGGCCAGAAGGGCTGGACTGATCCAACCGTGATCGAGTTCCTGGTCGCGGGTGGCGTTCTGCTGGCCGCTTTCGTGGTGAATGAACTGCTGGTCAGCGATCCCGTCTTGGACGTGCGCCTCTTCCTCAACCGCACCTTCACGATGTCAAATATCCTGATGTGGGGTGTCAGCGCGCTGCTCTTCGGCAGCTTCATACTCCTGCCGGTGTTCTTCGAGAACGTGCAGGGGCGTACCCCACTCAACACCGGCGAGATCCTGATTCTGCAAGGTCTGGCCGCAGCGGTCGCCACGGTCATCGCCGGGCGGCTCTACAACACTGTCGGCCCGCGGACGCTGGCGGTGATTGGCTTCGCGCTCATCGCCGCCGGCACCTACGGCTTCACGAACTTGAGCACGAACACGGACCCGCTGTCGCTGCAAATCTGGCTGATCATGCGCGGCTTCGGCCTTGGCTTCACCAATATTCCGTTGCAGACACTGGCTGTGTCGGTCGTCACTAACCGTGCGATGGCGCGCGCCTCCTCGCTGATCAACGTCATGCGTCAGGTCTTCGGCGCGGTGGGTGTTGCGGCGCTGACGACGTATCTCACACAGCGGACGACGGTCCACGCGGCAGACATCGTTGCGACGCTCAAGACTAAGCCGCCGACGGGCGTGGGGCTGACCTGCATCCAGCACGCGGGCGCGAATCCGGCTGCGATCCAGCAATGCGTTACGCAATACGCGCTGACGATGGGCATTAACGACGCCTTCTTCGCGGCGATGATCGGTTGCGCGGTGCTGGCGGTCGTGGCGATCTTCGTCGGGACTGACCCCAATATCGAGGCGGCGAAGCGCGCCAAGGCGCGCGGCGAGGAGGCCCCGAAGGTCCCGGCGGCGCAATTGGCGGGCGAATAACCACTGAACGATCTCGGTCACTCGAAGCCCTCACCCCTCGCGGTGAGGGCTTTCTTCTTATGCCAGGGGTCTACCTCAGCCGCGACGTTTGGCGCGATATCCTATAATGTCAGATGACGCGCCTTCTTTCCCCACGCAGGGACGAACGCAGGCGCAGCGTCGCGCCACCGGCGCCACGCGCGCAGTTGAGCGACGACCACCCTCCGCGCCTCGCGGCCACCCAAGGACTACACCGCCCATGAGCTACGTGCCCAATACCACCGAGGAGCAGCGTGAGATGTTGCGCGCCATTGGCGCCGACAGCATCGAGGACCTGCTCGCGCCGATTCCGGCGGACGTGCGCCTCAAGCGCCCGCTAAATCTTCCCGCCTCCCTGCCAGAGCGTGATGTGCGCCGCACGCTGACGGCGCTGGCCGAGCGCAACGCCGATCTCGATCACTTCGTCTCCTTCCTTGGCGCTGGGAGCTACGAGCATTACGTCCCGAGCGCTGTCCCACATCTGGTGAAACGCTCGGAGTACTACACATCCTACACGCCCTATCAGCCGGAGGTCAGCCAGGGCATGTTGCAGGCGACCTACGAGTTCCAGACGATGGTCTGTCAGATCACTGGCATGGACGTCGCCAACGCCTCCCTCTACGACGGCGCGACGGCGGTGGTGGAAGCGGCGCTGCTGGCGGTTGGCCCCGAGGGGGTGGGCGAGGTGCTGATCTCGCGCGCGCTCGACCCGCAGTATCGCGCCACACTGCAGACCTACGCGCATGCGCGCGGCTTCACCCTGCGCGATCTCGCGCTGGAGGATGGGGTAACGGAGCTCGGCGCGCTCGAGGCGGCCCTCACGCCGCAGACGAAAGCCGTCGTCGTACAGCATCCCAACTTCTTCGGCGCGCTGGAGGACGTGCGCGCCATCGAGCGGCTGGTCCACGCGACTGGGGCGCTCTTCGTCGTCGCGATCAGCGAGCCAGCCTCGCTGGCGGCGCTGGAGCCACCGGGCGCGTATGGCGCGGATATCGTCGCCGCCGAGGGACAGTCGCTGGGCAGCGCGCAGGGGTATGGCGGTCCCGCGCTCGGCCTCTTCGCCACGCGCGAGAAGTTCGTGCGCCGGCTGCCGGGGCGGCTCGTCGGGCGGACCATCGATAATCGTGGCCAAGATGGCTACGTGCTGACGCTCCAGACGCGCGAGCAGCACATCCGCCGCGAGCGCGCTACCTCGAACATCTGCACGAACCAGGCGCTGCTGGCGGTCGCCGCGAGCGTCTATCTGGCGACACTCGGCAAGCAGGGATTTGCAGAGTTGGGCGCACAATGTCTGCGCCGAGCGCACTATGCGCAGCGTCGTATCTGCGCCGTTCCCGGCTTCACCCCGCTCTTCGAGCGCCCCTTTTTCGACGAGTTCGCGGTGGCCGCGCCGCTGCCGCCCGGGCAGATCAACACCGCCTTGCGCGATCTGGGCATCGTCGGCGGCTACGACCTGGGCGAAGACTATCCCGAATACGGGAATGCAATGCAGTTCTGCGTTACCGAGACACGCACGCGTGAGGAGATCGACACACTGGTGGCGGCGCTGGAAGAGATTGTAGGTGGCGCGCATGAGTAGCGAGAAGCTGATTTTCGAGAAGGGCCATCCCGGGCGGGGCGCCTTCGTCTTGCCGGCGATGGATCTGCCCGAAGAACCGATGGAGACGCTCGTGCCCACAGAGTATCTGCGCGCCGAGCCCGCGCCGCTGCCGGAGGTGAGCGAGATCGAGGTCGTGCGTCACTACACGCGTCTCTCAAATCGCAACTTCGGTGTGGATAGTGGCTTTTATCCGCTCGGCTCGTGCACGATGAAGTATAACCCCAAGATCAACGAGGACATGGCGGCGCTGCCCGGCTTCGCGCGCCTACACCCGTTGCAGGACGAGAGCATGACGCAGGGCGCGATCCAGCTGCTCTTTGAGTTGGAAGGCTATCTCGCCGAGATCGCCGGCATGCGCCGGGTGACGCTCCAGCCGGCAGCGGGCGCGCATGGCGAGATCACCGGCCTGATGATCATCAAGGCGTATCACGAGCAGCGCGGCGAGGGACATCGCAACGTCGTGCTCATTCCTGATGGCGCCCATGGCACCAACCCAGCCAGCGCGACGCTCGCCAACTATACGACGGTGGAGTTGCGCACGGACAAGCGCGGCGGCGTGGATCTCGCCCATCTGGAAAGTGTACTGAAGGAGCACAAGGGCCAGGTCGCCGCGTTGATGATGACCAACCCTAATACGCTCGGCCTCTTCGATGAGAACGTCGTCGAGATCGCGCGACGTGTCCATGTTGAAGGCGGGCAGCTCTACTACGATGGCGCCAACGCCAACGCCATCCTTGGCATTGCGCGCCCCGGCGACATGGGCTTCGATGTCGTGCACTTCAACCTGCACAAGACGTGCAGCACGCCGCACGGCGGTGGTGGTCCTGGGGCTGGCCCGATCGGCGTCGCCGAGCACCTGGTCCCCTTCCTGCCCGGTCCGCTGCCTGCCTACGACGAGCGCAATGGCTACTCCTGGCAAGACGCTGGGCCGCTCTCGATTGGCCGGGTGCGCGCGTTCCACGGCAACTTCCTGATCCTCGCGCGCGCATATACCTACATCCGCACCTATGGTCCAGACGGCTTGCGCCACGTCAGCGACTCGGCGGTGCTCAACGCCAACTACCTGATGCGCGCGTTGCAGGATGTCTACGACCTTCCATTCGACCGCGCATGCATGCACGAATTCGTGCTCTCGGCCTCACGGCAGAAGAAACTCGGCGTGCAGGCGCTCGACATCGCGAAGCGCCTGCTCGACTTTGGCATGTATGCGCCCACGGTCTACTTCCCGCTGATCGTTCCAGAGGCGCTGATGATTGAGCCAACCGAGACCGAGACACGCGAGACACTCGACGAGTTCATCGCCGTCATGCGGCAGATCGCCCGCGAGGCAGCCGAGGAGCCGGAGATCATCCTCGAAGCGCCGCACGACACGGTGGTGGGGCGACTGGACCAGACACGCGCGGCGCGCCAGCCAGACTTGCGTTGGCGCGCGGACTCCGAGCGCGAGGCAGCGGCGGTCTCCTAGGCTGGACGATGCGAGGACTCACCGTACTCATAGTTGCCCAGGTTTCGCCCACAGTAGTTGCACGGACCTGAGCGGGGAGATGTAGCGCTGCTTGACAAAGCAGTGGCGACCGCCACTGCTGACGGGAAGTGTCACTCACGGTCAGCAGAGGTTCCCCGCCATGTCGCCTGTAACTTTCGCTAGTTCTCGCGGGTCGCGCTTACCTGGCGCACGGCGCGTCGAAGTGGCGGCAAAAGTACCCAGAAGGGGACAGAAAGTGGCAAGTGTGGACAACTTTTGCGATAGTGTGATATGGTTGGCTTAAATCCGAGTGCGCAGGTAGCAATTGGACACTGTCAGTTCTTTATGGTGTCGCGGCAAGTTTGTGTGCGGCCACTACACAGGGTATCTTCTCGTTCGCAGAGCCGCTGATTGCGGCGCGTCCTTTTGTCTCCTGTCCGTTCGGGGCTATGTCACCCATGTCACACTACCAAGCACGTCGCATGTTGAGTACTGTCCTCCTGTGTGAGCTTGATGAGGAGCCTTTCAGTGAACGATGAAATCGCCTTGTTTATCGACTTCGAAAACATACGCTACAGCCTGATCAACGTTCAGCATCGCGAGCCAGACCCGCAGGAGCTGATCGGGGTCGCTCGCCAGTTTGGAACGGTGATGGTCGCGCGGGCGTATGCGGATTGGCAGCGGCAACCAGACTTCTTCAAGGGGAGCCTGACCGCCGCGATGATCGATCGAGTCGATTGCCCTGCCAAGGTGCGCGAGCGTTTTCGGCAGTCTCCGTCCTTCACGCCGTCTCCCTATGATCGTGTCGCGCCACGCGACCAGCCGGTGGCGGATGACGACGAGTACAACGACGACGAGCAGCATCTCGACGAAGATGACCTGGTGAATGGCGCAGGTGATCCGGAGGCCGAGCTGGAGAGTGCGCCAGAGGCCGAGATTGATGAGACGCATGAGGAAGAAGAGCCGTACGCGGGTGATGAGGTGGAACTCGATGAAGAGCCACAGCAGCGGCTGGAGCCTGCAGCGTTTAGCGGCGGTAACAATTATTATTCGCCGCCGCAGCAGGTGATCACGCAGAGCACGGTCGATCTGAACATGCTCATGGATATCATCGAGACTGTCTTTGATCGCCCGTCAATCAACACCTTCGTGCTGATGAGCGGCGACCGCGACTTCACCCGTATCTGCGCTCGCCTGAAATTGCGCCTGAACAAGCGCGTCATTGTGGTTGGCGTCCCAGGAACGGTGAGCCGCGATCTGATCAGCGCCGCCGAGCAGTTTATCGCGCTGGGATACCCGCAGACGGCTTCGGCCTTCAATGGCGGGCCATACATGCGCACACCAGCGCCTGCCCCGTATATGCCGCAAGGGCCGGTCGAGCCGGAAGAGGCGGGATTCATCCAGTTCCTGGATTACATAGACCGGCATTGGTCATGGCGAACCATTAGTGGCATCGCCAACTTTATTGGTGACCCGTTCAACCCCAAGAATCGTTTCCGCGGGCGCCTGACACGCGATTCGGCGCGCGACCTGCTACGCCTGTGCCTCGATGAGAACATTCTGCTCATGGGGAAGGATGCGATGGGCGGCGAGAACTTGATTTTGAACCGCGAGCATCCCGCTGTAATGGCTGTGCTCGACGAGCAGCCAGCGCAGTAGTGCGCCAAGCGCATAGATGGCGAGAGTGCTCGTTACTGGCGCGACGGGGTCACTTGGTCGCGCCGTGGTCAGCAGACTTCAGGCAAGCGGGCACACCACACGCGGCCTCACTCACTCGAAGCGAGGCGCGCTTCCAGCTGGGGCCGAGCTTGTTATTGGCGATCTCGCGCGGGGCGACGCGCTTGCGGCGGCGCTCGTAGGCGTAGATGCGATCATCCACTGCGCGACCAATCCCCGACACGCGCGATCAGTGGACCTGGAGGGCGCGCGCCGGATGCTTGCGGCGACGGGGCCCGCGCGACCACACCTGATCTATCCGTCTATCGTCGGGATAGATCGCAGCACACATCCATATTATCAGACCAAGCGCGCTGTGGAGGCGTTGATCGAGCACGGCCCGCTCCCCTGGTCCGTCCTCCGCGCCACGCAATTCCACGACTTCGTCGTCAGGCTCATCAAGTCCTTTCGCGATGACACCCGGAATGAGATCGTCATTCCAGGTGGTATGCGCTTCCAGTCGGTGGATGTCGACGAGGTGGCTGACCGACTGGTCTCGCTTGTCGAGAGCGGCGCCGCTGGGCGGGCGGCCGACCTCGGCGGTCCAGCGATCCTGGCATTCGAGGACATGACCGCGCGCTATCTCCATGTTCGCGGGGGCGAGGCCACGATTCGCCAAGGCGCCGTGGAAGATGAGCTGTACGACGTGTTTCGCTCCGGTGTGAACCTGCTCTCTACGCCTGGACCAGGCGTCGTCACCTGGGACACCTATCTCCGGCGCCGTTTCTCACATGACGCCACCGCACGCTAGCTCCAGCGCGCAAAGAGACTGGACGCGCTTCACACATCAGGCTGTAGTTGGCGCGCCCCCACATGAGTTGCCGAGAATAGCGACTCGCGAACCTACTCCTGGTCGCGGCGCGAATTGCGGCTGGCGGCGCCTCCCTTGCGTCCCGCCTCGCGCGCCTCCTCGCTGCTCCACTCATGCGCCGTGCCCTGCATGTGCGCGGCGCGTCCGCCCTTGCTGGCGATCTCGCGTTGTTTCTGCGGGTCCATCGAAGCGAAGCCTCGCCCGCGCCCCTTCCGTTCGTGCGCCATGTCGGAACCCTCCTCTGTGAGCCTCCTGTAGGTCTCCATTCCTCTTTCCAGGGGTCGCGCTACCACTACACGCGCTTTAACCGCCATCACGCTGTAGTACGAGGTTCCTGGCGCGTCCAGTCCGGGCGCGGCATCAAGGGAAAGGATATTATCGGCGATACGGAACGTGAGACGCTCAGACAGTGTGTGGCGTCTCCAATAACTGAACTGGCGTGATGAGCGGAAAGTGTGCGCATTGTACCAGAGATGCGCTGATCCCGCCACCCTGATGCGCGGCGCCGGCGGTTTGACCCTGGAGGCGCCTGGGGCTATACTGCGTCTACACGCTCGCCAGCGGATCGCGGAGATCGGGAGGCGTCAGGATGACACAGCCGTATTTTGTTGCGTCTCAACCAGCCGCGCCCACATCTCCGGCCCTCGCGTTGCCTGAAGAATACAACGCGGCGGCGGCATTTGTCGACGGCGCGCTGGCTGCTGGCTGGGGCGCACGCGTCGCGCTGCGCTCTCCGACAGGAGGCTGGACCTACACGCAACTCGCCGAGGGAGTCAATCGTGCCGGAAACGCGCTCCAGGCGCTTGGCGTCGAGATGGAGCAGCGCGTTGGCCTTCTGCTATACGACTCCCCCGAGTTCGCCGCCGCGTTCTTTGGCGCGATCAAGATCGGCGCCGTCGCCGTCCCTTTGAATACGCAGTTGCGGCCACAAGATTACCTCTACATGCTCAACGACAGTCGCGCGGTAGCGCTGATCGTCGAGGAGGATTTGTGGAACCAATTGGCGCCCCGGCGCGAGGAGTTGCGCTTCCTGCGGCATGTCTTGCTCGTGCGTCGCGGCGCGGAAGGGAATGCGGCGCTGGGCGGCGGCGACTTCACTGCGTTGATGGCGCGGGCGGCGATGAACCTGACTCCCGCGCCGACGATGCGAGATGACGTCGGGCTCTGGCTCTATAGCTCCGGCAGCACAGGATTTCCCAAGGGCTGTGTACATCTCCAGCATGACATGCACTGCTGTGTCGAGCAGTACGCCAAACCGATTCTTGAACTTGGCCCGGATGACGTCACCTTCTCCGCCGCCAAGCTCTACTTCGCATACGGCCTTGGCAACGGGCTGTACTTTCCGCTTGCGGTCGGGGCGAGCGCCGTCCACTATCCAGGGCGCGTGACGCCAGAGGTCGCCTACCAGATCATCAGCGAACGACGCCCCACGATCTTCTTCGGCGTGCCGACACTTTACGCGGCGATGCTGGCTGTGCCGGACGCCGAGCAGCGTTTCGATCTCTCCTCGCTGCGGCTGTGTGTCTCGGCGGGCGAATCACTGCCGCCCGACCTCTACCTGCGCTGGCGCGACCGCTTCGGCGTGGAAATCCTGGACGGCATCGGCAGCACCGAGGCGCTGCACATCTTCATCTCCAACCGCGCGGGACGGGTCACACCAGGCAGCACTGGGCAGGTCGCGCCGGGTTATGCGGCGGCGCTGCTCGACGAGCAGGGGCGTCCCGTTCCTCAAGGCGAGATCGGCAATCTCCTGATCACTGGCGACAGCATTTGTTCGCAATACTGGAACAAGCATGAACGTACGAAGGCGACCATCTGTGGCGGGTGGATCGCGACAGGCGACAAGTTCTATCAGGACCAGAACGGCGCCTACTGGTATGCGGGTCGCTCCGACGACATGCTCAAGGTGAGCGGGCAGTGGGTCTCGCCGGTGGAGGTGGAGGCGGCGCTGAGCGCGCATCCGAGTGTACTGGAGGCTGCAGTGGTCGGCCAGGCAGACGCCGATGGGCTGATCAAGCCGCATGCGTTTGTCGTCCTCAACGCTGGTGAGCAGCCCAGCGAGGAGCTGGCCGAGGCCCTGAAGCAGCATATCAAGACGACGCTCACACCCGTCAAATACCCGCGCTGGATAGATTTCGTCGCCGAGTTGCCGAAGACGGCGACGGGTAAGGTGCAGCGCTACATCCTGCGCAATCAAGTGGCTGCGGGAACTGGCGCGCCGGATCCCGCGCCCCCCGACGGATCCTGAGGCGGCGCGAGCCGCTTGCTCTGCTGTAGCCTGGTCGTTTTGTCGTGCACGTGTCACACACGCGAGGAGGAGTTCATGCGCTGGGTCTGGATGATTGTTGGTCTGCTCGCGGTCGCGACGGGCGTCCTGTGGACCTTGCAGGGCCTCAATCTCGTCAGCGGGAGCGCGATGAGCGGGCAACGCGTCTTTGTCGTGGTCGGACCCATCCTCGCGCTGATCGGACTGGCGCTCGTTGTCATTGGGCTACGCAGGCGCATACCGGTGTCCTAAGAACTCGACCCCGGTGTCCTAAGAACTCGACCGGCGACATTGCAAATACGAGGAAAGTGGCGTGAGACATGCGGACGACATCACGCGAAGCTCCACAGATCCTAGCGGCAGAGTCGCTTGGACGCGCCTGGCTGAGCGTCGCGGAGCGCATCCTCGCCGAGGGCGCGCATTCGACCTATGACCGGTTGCCGATGGTTGAACTGGCGCATGTGACCCTCGACATCGCTACGCCAGATCCCGATGACGCTCTCATCGGCAAATACGGCGATCCGGAGCGGCTGGCGTGGATGCGCGCGAACTTCACGGATCGTGCGCGCGTCGCGGCGCTGGGCGACGCCGATAGCTACGCGACACGACTCTACGATTACGATCATCGTGGGCGTGATCAGATCAGCTGGGTCGTCGAGCGGCTGCTACGGGATCCGCTCTCGCGCTCCGCGACGATCACCACATTCCAGCCACTGACCGATACGAGCTATATCCCGTGTGTGAGCTTGCTGGACTTCTGGCTCCCAGCGGGCGCATTAGAGCTCGTCGTCTACGCCCACAGCATCGACTTTGGCGCCAAGGGATACGGCAACCTCGTGGAGCTTGCCGCGCTCCAGCGGCATGTCGCCACTGCGCTCGCTGTGCCGGTCGGGCGTTTGCTGATGATCGTCAAGTCCGCTCATGTCTACGAGACCGAGATCGCCTACATGCGCGCGATCCTGTCAGAGACACTTGAGGACTAGCCCGGCGTCTTCTCGCCCTTGCGCAGCATCTCGAGCGCCCGACCGAGGCGTCTTGTCCGCGTCGCCTCGCGTTTCGCGCCGGTGATCCATTCGACGTACTCTCGGCGGTGCGTAAATGAGAGCCGATCAAAGACGGCGCGCGCCGCCGGGTCGCCTGCGAGCGCCGCCTCAAGACCATCGGGCGTCTCCACCGTGCGTGGCTCCTCATCCAGCGCCAGCGCAACGTCCACCGACATGCCCGGCGCCAATCCAACGACCTCACGAATCTCCCGGCGGATGGGCAGATAGTAGCGTCCGCCATAGACGGCGACTGTCGAGCGATAGGTGTAGTCGTCGTTCAGCCTAACGCGCACAGGCGGGCGCTTCTTCGCGCCCAGCGCTGCGATCACATGGGGCGGTATCTCGATGAAAAGCGATGATGCGTCATCTGACCCGACAGTTGTCACAAATCGCTGCTCTGGCACGGTCATCTCCTGTATCTCACTACGGCATGCGACATGCTATGAGAGCTGCGCCTGGAGATCACGCAGCGCCTTCAGCTCGAATTTCGTGCAAGGCCATGGCTTCGGCGGGCGAGCGGCGCGTGTTCATGAGATGGCGCGCTATGGCATCGTGACGAGCGAACGGTCAATGCTCGCAATCGTTGGGCGGCCGGCGAGCGCCATCGCCAGCTCAAGCTCATCGCGCAGGAGCGTCAGCACCCGTTGGACGCCCTCCGCGCCATTGACTGCCAGCCCCCACAGGATCGGACGCCCGACGAAGACGCCGCGCCCGCCCAGCGCCAGCGCCTTCAGGACATCGGTACCGCGCCGGACGCCGCCATCCATGTAGACCTCACAGCGACCCTGGACTGCCTCGACCACCTCGGGCAGCGCCTCAATGCTGGCCAGAACGCCGTCGAGTTGGCGCCCCCCATGATTCGAGACAACGATCCCCGCGGCGCCGTGCTCGACCGCCAGCCGGGCGTCCTCAGCCGTCAGCACGCCTTTTACCAGTACCGGCAGGTGTGTGATCGAGCGCAGCCAGGCCAACGCATCCCAGCTGAGCGACTGATCGAGCAGGTGAAGCGCCACCGTCTCGAGTCCCGACGCGCCAGGGGTGAGCTGCAGTACATCGCGCATGGCGGGATCGGCGAAGTTGGCCATATGAAGATGCGCAGGCAGCCCGAAGCCATTGCGCACGTCGCGCTCGCGCCGGCCCAGACGCGGCGTATCTACCGTCAACGCGAGCGCCTGATAGCCAGCGGCCTCGGCGCGGCGAACCAGCGTCTCCGAGACGCGCCGGTCCTTGTAGACATAGAGCTGGAACCACAGCGGACCGGTCGCCGCCTCAGCGATCTCTTCGAGCGTGCGGGTCGCCAGCGTGCTCGCGGCCATGAGCGTCCCGGCGGCCCCGGCGCCGCGCGCGGTGTCGCGTTCCCCTTCGGCGCAGGCCAGACAATGATATGCGGTTGGCGCGACCATGATTGGCATCGAGATCGGCATACCGAGAGCGGAGGTCGCGAGCGAGCATTCGCTGACGTCGACAAGGACGCGTGGTCGCAGGCGGATGCGCTCGAAGGCGGCGCGATTGGCGCGTAACGTCAGCTCGTCGCCGGATCCGCTCCGGTAATAGTCCAGCGCGGTTGGTTCGAGGAGGTCGAAGGCGAGATCTTCATACTCCTGAATGTTGATTGGATCCATATGCCCTCCACACGACAACGCGCCCGCTCTTGAGCCGTTGCTGGCGCGCTCAGGGGTACAGTATACTTCACCTTGCGGAGTGGATAGACCCTACCGCTGCGGCCCAACCCTCGTAGCG
>Ga0070706_100000644_pt1 | contig 39928 bp, 33 predicted proteins | sample KBSK5501metaG_FD_65476 | JGI IMG/M metagenome (GOLD analysis project Ga0070706, IMG submission 65476) | Corn, switchgrass and miscanthus rhizosphere microbial communities from Kellogg Biological Station, Michigan, USA - KBS K5-50-1 metaG | ecosystem: Host-associated > Plants > Roots >... | reverse complement strand
TGGTTTGGCGGTTTTAAGAGACCTTCCTGCCAGATTCAAGCCTGGTCCTCTCGACATCCTCCTCAAAATCCAGATGTTGTTGATAGACCTAGCTATAGCTAGCTTGTTACGTCTTGACGAAACAAAAACAGGCGGAATTGCGTATCTTCTACCAGCCTACCGTCGCGTGCACAGGCCCGCAAGTACAGTCGCGCCAGTAGGGGTCTGTTTGTCCAGCTCTACGGAACCGAGTGTCGGTGGGGCCTAACCCCGGTCCTCACATTGACTTGCCGGTGAGCGCAGCCTAACATCGGGGACATCATTTTGGAGTTGATTGTTGATCACGGGCGAAACCATCTCGCACTACCGCATCCTGCACCAACTTGGTGGCGGCGGCATGGGCGTGGTGTATGAAGCCGAAGATATGAATCTTGGCCGGCACGTAGCCCTGAAATTCCTGCCGGGAGCATTGGAAAAAGACGCTTCGGCGCTGGAGCGCTTTCAGCGTGAAGCCCGCGCGGCGTCGGCTCTGAACCATCCTAATATCTGCACCATCTACGAGATCGGGCAGGCCGATGGCCGCTATTTCATCGCCATGGAGCTGCTCGAAGGGCAGACGCTCAAGCTGCGGATCGGGAAGCCGGCTGTCGCGATGGATGGGTTGCTCGAGTTGGCCATCCAGATCGCGGACGCGCTGGAAGCGGCGCACGCGAAAGGCATTATTCATCGCGATATCAAGCCCGCCAACATTTTTGTGACCAACCGCAACCAGGCCAAGGTGCTGGATTTCGGCCTGGCCAAACAGGCACTTAAAGCGGACGCCGTCATGGGTGGCGTAACTGCGGGCGCGGCGGTCACGGTGGATGAGCAATTGCTGACCAGTCCCGGCTCGACCGTGGGCACGGTGGCTTACATGTCTCCCGAACAGGCGCGCGGCAAAGAGCTGGATACGCGCACCGATTTGTTCTCTTTCGGCGCCGTACTTTACGAGATGTCCACGGGGGCGCTGCCCTTTCGCGGTGATACTTCGCCCGTGATTTTTGAAGCCATCCTGAACCGCCAGCCCGTGGTGCCGGTGCGGCTGAATCCTGACGTGCCGCTACAACTGGAAGAAATCATCATGAAGCTGCTGGAGAAAGACCGGGATCTGCGCTACCAGGGCGCGGCGGAAGTGCGGGCCGATCTGAAGCGGCTAAAGCGCGACACGGATTCAGGGTTGATTTCCGCGGCCGCAAGTTCAGGCACGCTGCGGGTGGCTAATGCCAGGAAGCCGGGCCGGGCCTGGAATTTGGTGGTGATTGCCATCGTGGTGCTTTCGGTGTTCGGGCTGGCGATGACAATCTTCATGCGCCGCACCCGTGCCGTGATGTCGGAAAAAGATGCCATCCTGGTCACCGATTTCGTGAATACCACGGCCGACCCGATGTTTGATGGCACGCTCAAAAAGGCGCTGGCCGTGGATCTGGAGCAATCGCCGTACATGAATGTCTTCCCCGAGCAAAAGGTCCGGCAGACGCTGCAGCTCATGGGACGCACGCCGGATGAACGCATCACCGGCGACGTGGGACGCGAGATCTGCCAGCGGGTCGGCATTCGGGCCATGCTGAACGGGTCCATCGCCAATCTCGGCAGCCAGTACGTGATCACGCTGGACGCGGTGAACGCGGGATCAGGAGAATCGCTGGCGCGAGAAGAAGTGCAGGCGGGAAGCAAGGAATCGGTGCTGAACTCGCTGCATCAGGCTGGCTCGAGCTTGCGGAAAAAACTCGGGGAGTCGCTGGCCTCGGTGCAGAAATACGACAAGCCGCTGTCGGAAGCAACTACATCCTCGCTGGAGGCGCTTAAGGCGTTTAGCCTGGGAGACAGCAAGCACCAGATGTTTAACGAATTACTCGCTTTGCCCTTGTACCAGCGCGCCGTGGAACTGGATCCCAATTTTGCTATGGCTTATGCCCGCCTGGGCACGGTCTATAACAACCTGGGGCAAAGCGAGCTCTCGGAGAAAAATCGGGAAAAAGCGTTTGAATTGCGGGACCGGGCCAGCGAGCACGAAAAGTTGTACATCATGTCGCACTACTACGTCGATTCCGGACAGCTTGAAAAAGGAATCACTGCGCTGGACCTGTACAAGCAAACTTACCCCCGGGATTCAGTTCCCTATAACAATCTGGCGGTGGTCTACAACCAGATGGGACAGTATGAGAACGCGCTCGACAATGCCAGGCAGGCCGTGCAACTCGATCCCGACAGCGCCAGTGGATATTCGAACGTAGGTTTTGCCTACGCGGGTCTGAATCGCCTGGATGAGGCCAAGGCCACTTTCGACCAGGCATTACGGCACAAGGCCGGCGCAGCGGTGGTGCACTCAGCGTTGGCCAACATCGCCTGGCTGCAGGGGGATAAAAATGCCACGGAGCGGGAGCTCGATGCCATGAAGAACGACCCCCAGAGCGACTACCTGGTCAGCGGGTTCCGCTCAGCTACCGCCGCCAGTGCAGGGCAGATCAAGGCTGGGCGAGTTTTTGGACAAAAACAGAGGGAAGCGACTGAGCGTTTTGGATTTAAGGAAGCGGCGGCGAACGAATATTCGCAAGAGGCGTTTACGGAGGCCGCTTTCCTCAACAAAGGCCGCGCCCTGGACGACGTGGCCGAGGCCCTGAAGCTGTCCCAATCGCCCAACGTCGTGCTCAACTGCGCGATTACCCTGGCCATGACCGGCGAGGATGCGCGCGCGGCAAAACTTGCCGACGATGTTGCCCAGAAGCGTCCTTACGATACGTTGGTGCAGTTTGTCGAAGTGCCACTGATCAAGGCACAGATTGAACTGAATCACGGCAATCCGGGCAAGGCGATTGATCTGCTCGACAGTGCGCTGGTATATGCGCGAGCGAACTCCGGGGTGCTGTATGTCCGCGGAAATGCGTTTCTCAAGGCCGGACGCGGCGGCGACGCGGTACAGGCTTTTCAGCGGCTACTGGACATGAAAAACGTGATCACGGTCGATCCACTAATGCCCCTAGCCAAGGTGGGCCTGGCACGTGCTTATGCGATGGCAGGTGACAGGGCGCGCAGTCGCGTGGCCTACCAGGATTTCTTTGCGGTGTGGAAGGATGCGGACCCGGATGTTCCAGTGCTGCGCCAGGCCAAGGCGGAGTATGGGAAGCTGCAGTAGCTGGTGCTGAGCGGCCAGTGAAAACGGGCCAGGAGTAAACGCTACAAGACGATTGCAGGCTTATCGGACTGAGAGGATAAGGCGCTCGCCCGGTAACTCAACCACCCCGGGATCGTCTGCGCGCAGCAGAGTGTCGACGATCTCCGGCACTCCAGCCATCAGCAGGGACGTTTTCATGCGCTTGTCAATGGCTGAAAGGATAGATCCCCACTGTGCGCCGTAGTTGTGCCCAACATAGGCGAGCCGCTTCGGGTCAGCATCGGGGCGCGCGTCAATTCCACGGCGAATATACACGACTGCTTGAATTTCAGCCTCGCGGTCCAAAGCTGGCTTATCGAAATGGTCCGGCGTTTTTCGCCAGGGCTGTGGACGGTCCCATGGGTAATCAGGAATGAGAAAGATCGCGCCACCTCTCCCGTAAGTCTTGGCTTCGGGAATGGATTCGGCGCGCGGGTGCCATTGCCCCAGTGACCGAACAGGACTGCCGCGAATGGGCCTTTCCCTTTCGGGCCGACAAGATACGCCGCGACCGGACTACCCTTTGGTCCGGCGTAAGTAATGGCGTACAAGGTACCGTCGCGGGACTCTTTCAATGATTTTGTCGTGGACGTCGAGCGGTTGTTTCGCGTCGTAATCAAAAGGAAAGATGGATGACGGATTGGAAATCGGCGGCAGGTTCGCTGGCCAGGACAGGAGTCGCTACTGCAACACAATCACCAGAATGCGCCCGTCGGAGTGGTATCCGCCGCCGGTGGCGTTTTTGGCTCCCTGTACCGGGTCCGCCGGCAGGTAGTAGGAGAGGCTCTTCGTCTTGGCTGCTTGCTGTAGGGTTTGGCCGATATTATCGCGCTCGCCGTCGACCGCCGGATCGATCTTGTGGGTCACGCTTCCGTTGCGCTGGTCTTTTTCGAAGCCGATGTCGTGCGTTCCTGCTCCAGCCCACAGGGTTTGTCCGTTCCAGGTGGAGGGCGCTTTCCAGATGCGGAAGTGGTGACGGCTGGACACGACGGAGTAAGCTGCAGCCAGTTCGTATCCGAAGTCCTGCTTGCGGCCGAAAAGATAGAGCTGGCTCATCGGCATCTGCAGATAGTCTTTCTTCTGGTAGGTTTCGAGAACAGCCTTCAGGACCGCTTCCTTGTTGTCAACGTCGGCAACGCGCCAGTTCGCAGCCTCGAGCGCGCTCTGCACCTGCTGCTGGGAGCCAATGAGGACGAAGTTCACCATGTCGCCCTGATTGTTGAACTGATCGTTCACCCGGCGGGGCAGGCCGTCGATATCCTTCCGCAAGGCTGGATCCAGAACGGCGGTAGACACACTGAGTGCCGGCGTCGCCGGTGACGTGGCCGAGTTCGCGGAGACCGCCTCATTCGACAGTGGCGCGGCGGAAGAACTCGCCGGGGTTGCACCCGTACCGAATTGTCCGGCGAGAAAGACCTGGGCAGCACTGGCCAGCTTCGACTTGACGTCTTGTGTCGGCGGTGTTTGAACTGTTGATCCTGCTGCGGGCGATGTGGGTGATGGCGTAGCCGCCAATGCATTGCCGGCGACAGTCGCCTGGGGTGCGCTGGCCGAACTGGTGAGGTGAACTTTGACCGCAAAGCTGCCTGCGCAGGCTGGCGTAGCTTGCCCATTCACCCCGAAAAAGAGATGGCCAGGCGCTTCAACTTTGAGTTGCCGGCTGTTACCGATGAGAACCGCTTCTGCGTGCCCTTGCAGCTTAGCGATCAGGGCTCCAGCCGAGGCGGTGGCGACGGGGAGACTGGCGTTCCCTTGCGCTGAACCGCTTACTCCTCGTGGATCGCAGCTCTCTTCGGAATGCGGATTGGAGGTAATTTCGAGAAGCTCTCCTGGCAGCAGGTCGACGCCGGTATCTGTCCAGGGCTGGGTGGTCGAGATGGTGAAGGAGTACTCTCTGGCAGCCGGAGCGGCGCCCGCTCCGGACTGCCCAGGAGCGCCAAGAACTGTCAACAACCCCAGCAAAAGGGCGAACCCACTAGTCGCCAAAAAGGAAGTTTTCATAGCGAACTCCAGGTTGGATGCTGTCGGTCTGGACCGTAGACCAAAAATAGTACCTATAATCACCCCCGGGAGTCGAATCAGCCCGGACACACCCAAGGGAGCTACCATCCGCTCTCTCTGTCTTAGTCATCTAGTTTTTTGAAGCCTTGGCGGATTACTTGTGCAGTGTCCTCGGCCAAGCCAAGCTCCGCGACTTCGGCCGGAGTGAACCAGCGCACCTCATCAGCGTCATCGGCTGCCTGCGGTTCTCCCGCGACCCGGCGACAAAGAAAATCGATGAGCACAAAATGATAGAGCGTACGGCCGTCGTCGTCGCGCCGCACCCGGTCATACACGCCTAGCAGTTCGGCGGTCTCCACGGTAAGGCAGGTTTCCTCCTGAGCCTCGCGGATCGCGGCTTGGTGCAGAGTTTCTCCCAACTCCAGCACGCCTCCGGGGATGGACCACTCGCCGGCCAGTGGAGGATGTCCGCGCTTAACCAGCAGTACGCGGCCGTCGTCGATGATAATTGCGCCCACGCCTACGAGGGGCGAATCGGGATATTCACGCTTCATGAATGACCTGGTCTGTGCAAAACTGCATCCCCCGCGATGAGGCTATAATTTTTATCTGGTAGTTTCTCGGTAAACCAATACGGCAACCAATCCTTCCCGCCGATCTGGCTGGTGTGTTGAGCAGTTTGGCGGCGGGCCGTCCCCTCTCATCTTGCAACGAATGCGAAAGGAGTTTGCCCCCATGTTTAGCCGTTTTGTGGAATGCCACGTGAAGCCGGACAAAAAGGAGGACTTCACCAATAAGCTGCGCCATGACGTGCTGCCCATCTTACAGAAGCAACCGGGTTTTGTTGACCTGATCAGTCTGGTCTCTGAGAAACGATCCCGAGCGGATGGTTTCCGTCAGCTTCTGGAACAGCAAGCAGGATGCGGAGCGCTATCATCGCGAGCACTACAACCACATCGCGGAGATGCTCAAACCGGTCCTGAAGCGCGACCCTATGGTCGAACCTTTTAGCGTTGATACCTGGACCGCCCACCGCATCGCGGCCGGAAAAGCCGCCTGACCCTTGCTGCCCCGCCGCGTCGAAGTTGACCGGCCGGGGCAGTATTCAAGTCTCCCCAGCCTCTCAGGTTCGCAAATGTCATTCCCTCAAAGCTAGAATGGTTTCGTGTCCCTGGACGAGTACAAGCGCAAGCGCCGTTTCAAGGAAACTCCCGAGCCACCAGCCAAGCTGGAGAAAAAGTCTCGGCATCGCTTTGTGGTGCAAAAGCACCGCGCAACTCGGCTGCATTACGATTTCCGCCTGGAGATGGAGGGCGTGCTGAAGTCCTGGGCCGTACCCAAAGGCCCTTCGCTCGATCCCGCCGACAAACGCCTGGCAATGCAGGTAGAGGATCATCCCGTCTCCTACTTTGATTTTGAAGGCACCATTCCCGGGGGGAACTATGGCGCCGGCACGGTGATGGTCTGGGACGTGGGCACGTGGGAACCGCTCTCGCCTGAACCTGTAAATGGAAAATTCGTTCCCGGGACCGATGCGGAAGCCCCGGCCATGTTGAAGAAGGGCGATTTCAAGATCCGGCTGCACGGCAAGAAGCTGAGGGGCGATTTCGCGCTGATTCATATGCGATCCCGCCGTCCCGGCACCAAAGGCACGGAGTGGCTGTTGATCAAGAAGCAGGACGATGCGGCGGTGAACGGCTACGACGTCGAACAGTACGATGAATCGGCGCTCACTGGCCGCAGCATGGCTGACATCGCGGGCGACCAAGGCTCGGCGCAGTGGACCAGCAGCCGTCCGGCGTCGCGGGGTGGAGTGAAGGCGCCTTGGCTGGCTGATGCGATCGCCAAGTTTGACAAGAAGAAGAGCAAGGAGACGCTAACCACCCTTCGGCTTCGCTCAGGGCAGGCTCCGGACACAGGGGAACACAGAGCAAAAAACGAAAAAGCCAGGAAGCCTAAGCCCGAGAGCAACCCCAAATCACTAGTACAGGCGGAGGCGAAGCAGAATTCCTCTGGGTTCGCCGCGTCCCCTGTGGTTAGGGGTTTAGAGGGCGCAGTCAAGCGGCCCATGCCCACCGCTGTTCACCCCATGCTGGCCACCACGGTTGACGAGCCCCTCGACGATCCTGACTGGCTGTTTGAAATCAAGTGGGACGGCTATCGCGCGGTTGCGTTCATCGCGAAGGGCAAAGTTCGCCTGGTGTCGCGCAATCAGAACGACCTGACAGCTCAATATCCCGAGCTGCACAATCTGGCCGCCTCTTTCAAAGCGGAGACCGCCATTCTTGACGGCGAAATCGCTGCGCTGGATGAGCAGGGACGTTCATCCTTCAGCCTGATGCAGCAGCGCACCGGAATTCGGGAGAGTGGACGCCGCACCGGATCCCGCGGGGATATTCCTGTGCTGTACTACGTCTTCGATCTGCTTTACCTGGACGGCTACGACCTCCGCCGGGTCCCGCTGGAGCAACGCAAAAACGCTCTGGCAGAGATCACCGACGCGGTCGGCCCTGTCCGCTATTCCGATCACTTTTCCCAAGGCAAGGCGCTGTTCGACGTGGCCAAACAGAAAGGGCTGGAAGGGATTCTGGCTAAGCGCCGGGACAGTTACTACGAGGAGCGCCGCAGCCAGGCGTGGCTCAAGATCAAGATCACCCGGACGCTGGATTGCGTCATCGGGGGATACACCGATCCCGAGGGCGGCCGCGCATATTTCGGATCGATCGTGCTTGGAATGTACGACAAGAAGGGAGACCTCATTCATGTAGGTCAGGCGGGCTCTGGATTCAGCGAAGCGAAGCTGGAGGAAGTCTGGCAGGAACTGAAAAAACGAGAGACGAATCGCAGCCCCTTTCCTCACGGTGTGGAAGCGTTGCGAAAAGTACACTGGGTGAAGCCGGAACTGGTGGCGGAAATTAAGTTCTCGGATTGGACCCATCCCACCGCGGAAGGCGGCGCAAAGTTGCGCGCTCCCGTGTTCATGGGCCTGCGGGAAGACAAGGATGCTAAGGAATGTGTCCTCCAGGAATAGGACTGTAGCAGGTACCTCAACGGCTGAACCCGCCTTCCATTACTGCCCTTTTGAGGCAGCGCTGAAGCGCTGCTCCACCACAAAGCCCCCGCCCAAAAATCTCCGGCCAAACCAAGGCTTTTCCGCAGCCCGCAGAGCGGCAGGCGGAAACTAGAGGCTAGCAGGCAGAGACTACTTAATATCCTTCATCGCCAGCATCGATCCGTAATCCCGGCCTGAAGGTTCGACAGCGCGGACGACGATCCCGGCGAAGCCATCGCGTAATTCAGGGTATTTGGCTACCAGCGCTTTCATCACAGCGCCGTTGTCCTGAAAGGTGCGCCCGCTGTCGGAGACGTCGGCGGACTGATACTTAACCACCAGATTGAAATCCTGGCCCACGGGGACGGGGAACAAGTCGATGAGCTTGTAAGTTTTCGCGCCTGCGGTCAGGTCCAAGGGGGGCAAGTCAGCCGGCTTCACGGTCTGCATCTCGTCATATAGCTTGTCGGTTGTGGCAGTAGCCATAAATGGAACGGGGACCAGCAGTTCGCGGGCTTCGCCGTAATAAAACCAGGCGTTGTGGTTTTGTCCTTTTGTCTTGAACTCGCGGGCGCGGTCGGCAAACCAGTTGCCGTCGTGCCCTGCCACCTGGGTCAGCCTGACGTAGAACCCACCCAGTTTCCAGTCGCCTGCTTGCTGCTGCAGCACAAAGGAGACGGTGTAAGCGCCCCGGGTGGAAGCCGCATCGAGTGTGACAATTCCGTAATTCCCGGGTGGAAGATTGGGAATCACAAAAACCGCACTATCCCGAGTCTGCCCCTGAGCTCCAAAAACGCCGCACAAGAACTCGGCTCGCGCCAACGGCTCGGTTGCCTCGGCCTTGAGCAGAAATGGAAGACGCAGCGCCGGTTGCACTGCCGCCAGATTGGCCTGGCTGTCTTTGACCGCACCTTCGACACCCGAAAAATTTGTGGCCAGGCTGGTGATCGCATTCTGCCGTAACAAGGCTGCGTCTCCGTGCGCTGCCATATCATAGAAGCGCTTCCCGGTGTTCACCAGCGCCGAGCGCGTGGCCTCGTCCATGTCGCCGGTGGTCAGGCAGATCTGGGCCGAGGCGGCGAATGCTGACAGGGAAATCAACAGTGTGGGCAACCATCTGGCAATGCTTCTTCGGTAGCTGATATTTCACCTCGGAACAATCTTAAACTGCCGCAGCCACACCTTGATACTTCCTGTCGTTGACACTTCCTGTCGTTTTCGCCGCCCCGCCCTCCGTGGTCCCGTTGTTCTAGTGATTGCGCCGGAATGCTCAGTGTGCTACCGTCGCCCCTGTTTCCATTCCACGCGAGAGAGACGCCCATGGCTTTAGCCTTCCTGGGGATTCTGGTTGTCATCGTTGTGCTGCTGATTGGGATGTACAACAGCCTGGTTCAGTTGCGCGTGCGCTGCGACAACGCGTGGTCCGACATCGATGTGCAGCTGAAGCGCCGCCACGACCTAATCCCCAACCTGGTCGAGACGGTCAAAGGTTACGCCGCCCACGAGAAGGGCACCTTCGAAAACATCGCCAAGTTTCGATCCCAGGCGATGCAGGCCACGACACCCGGCGACAAGGCGGCGGCCGAGAACCAGCTCAGTGGTGCCCTGAAAAGCCTGTTTGCGGTGGCGGAAAATTATCCGGAGCTGAAAGCTTCCGAGGAGTTCACGCAATTGCAGGACTCGCTCAGCCAGACCGAGGACACGATACAAAATGCACGCCGTTACTACAATGCCGTAGTGCGCGATCTGAATACGAAGATCCAGTCTTTCCCAACCAATATTCTCGCCGGAATGTTCGGCTTCCAGCAGCGCCAGTTCTTTGAGGCGGCCGCAGGCGACCGCGAGCCGGTGGCGGTGAAGTTCTAACCAATAATCGCGGGGTCAGCCGCGACGCGGCGCAAGAATGCAGCCCACGGCGTGTGTCGTGGTCCAGGGTGGAGGCAGTGCTAGCCCCAAGGGGGCGAAAGAGCGGTTTGCCGGGACCTAAGAAAATTGTCGCGCAGGTGCCGGCGCTCTGGAAGGGTCAGCCCGCGAGGAGCCTGCTTTGAATGTCCATGACCTCAGCGGCTTTAAAGCCGGGCATCATCAGACCTTGGTTGCAGCCCCAAAGACATTGCGTATAGGCGGCTCTGGCGCCCCTTTGGGGCTCGCTCTGTTTCCGCTTTTGACCAACGGCATGCGCCGTGGGTTGCGTACTTGCGCCGCTTCGTGGCTGAAAGCGAGCGCCGTTCGATGCAAGCTTCTGTTCCTGGCTGGCATCATTGTCCTGACGGCTCCGCTGTTCGCGCAGAGCTGGCGGATCGCGGACTTCCAGGACGTTATCTCCATCAGCGCTGACGGCTCCACGCTGCTGAAGGAACGCATTAACCTTGTCTTCATCGGCCAGTGGCACGGGATCCATCGCATCCTTCCCATCGAGTATCCCGGTCCGCGAGGCACGAACTACACCTTGTTTCTGGATATCACTGCTGTCACCGACGGCACCGGGCAGAAGCTGAAATACGAATCCAAGGCTTCCGGCAACTACCGCGATTTGAAAATCTACATCCCCGACGCCGTGGACACCACCCGCACGGTGGAGATCGATTACATCGTCCGCAACGGCATCCGTTATTTCGAAGACCACGACGAGTTCTACTGGAACGTCACCGGCAACGACTGGCCGGTGCCGATCGATCACGCCGAAGCTCATGTTTACCTGCCGGAGACCACCGCCGGGAAGCTGCGGGCGCAGGCTTTCACCGGCGCCTACGGATCGGCCCAGCGCGATGCAACTGCAGTGGTCAGCGGCGCGGACGTTGTCTTCGAGACTAGAAATCCGCTTCCCATGCGCGGCGGAATGACGATTGATATCTTCATCCCCAAGGACACTCTGAAGGAGCCAAGTGCGATCACGCGGGCATTCTGGTTTCTGGGCAGCAACCCCATCATGTTTTTGCCCTTGGTCTCTTTCGCGGTGATGTTCGCGCTGTGGTGGTACAAAGGGCGCGACCCCGATCCTGGGCGATCGGTTGCGCCCATGTACGAACCGCCACCGGGCATATCACCGGCCGAAGCGGGCACCCTGATTGATGACCGGACTCATCCCCGGGACATCACCTCCACGATTGTGGATCTAGCGGTGCGGGGCTATGTGAAGATTGAAGAGACCGTGGACACGAGTCTTCTTATCTTCCATTCCAAGGACTACATTTTTCACCTGCTCAAGCCGGTGACCGAGTGGCAAGGGCTGGCGCCGCATGAACGTGTGATGTTGGAAAATATTTTCGCCGGCGGACAGCAGACCCGGCTGTCCAGCTTAAAGAACCGGTTCTACACCGCCATCCCAGTCATTCAGCAGGATATTAAGGCGGCGCTGAAGAATAAAGGCTTGTACCTGCTCGATCCCGATTCGGCGAATGCCTACAGCGTGGGAGGAGCAATCGTCATCGTCGCTCCATTTCTCATCGCGCAGTTCACCGGATATAAGCAGGTATTCAACTCCATAGTTCTTCTGATCGGATGCGGCGTCGTTTCCGCAGTAGTTTGGTGGCTGTTCGCGCGACAGATGTCAGCCAAGACGCTGCAAGGCGGCCGCACCCGGGTCGCGGTGCTCGGCTTTCAAGAGTTCATGAACCGGGTGGACGCCGACCGGCTGAAGCGCATGCCCCCAGACACGTTTGAAAAATATTTGCCCTACGCGATGGCCCTGGGCGTGGAACACCACTGGGCACAAGCATTTGCCGGAATCATCCAGAGCCCGCCGAGCTGGTATGTGTCGCCTAACGGAATGACCGGCTTTAACCCGATGTTCTTCTCCAGTTCGATGCACAACATGGCGACCGATATGCACCAGGTGTTCGTCTCCGCACCGCGATCGAGTTCAAGCGGTTCGGGCTTTGGCGGAGGAGGCGGGGGCGGCGGCTTCTCGGGTGGCGGATTCGGCGGCGGTGGCGGGGGCGCGTTTTGAAGCGGAGGAGAACAATCGTCCACGGATTCGGTAGTCTCAGCCGATAACTAACCTAGAACAACGCCAAAGCGAAGGCTCGGGCATGGGGGAACCTAGTTCCTACCCTTGCCTGCGCGGCGATCGGGCTTTTGCGGGGGGTACCATCCATGATATAACCGCGCAAGCACCTCGTTTTGGGGCTCCGTTCGTGAGATCCGGGCCGAGCTGGGTTTCACAGGTTCAAAGTGGCAGAAGCTGAGGAGGTCTTGTGTCCGACGCACGGACGGGGAAACGCTTCCCCCTGGAGTTGCCGATCAAGATTCACCAGTCTGAAAAAGGCGGCGAGCACAAAGGAGTCACTGGAGACCTGAGCGCCGCCGGAGTGTACATCCGGTCCGACGCCGCCCTGGACCTAGGCTCGACCGTCGAGTTCGAAATTACTTTGCCGCCAGAAATGACTGGAGCCAAAGAAGGCGTAGTCATCCAGTGCCGGGGTCGTGTGGTGCGCACCGACGAACCAACCGGCGGTCCCACGGAGGCTCGCGGTGTGGCCTGCGTGATTGACTCCTACGATTTCGTTCGCCACTAGAAGCAGGAGCTGAACTGATGCTCAAATTGATTCTGGCCGACAATCAAGCCATTTTTCGCGCGGGGATCGCCAAGGTACTGGCGGTAGAAGACGAAATGCGCATCGTGGCCCAGGCGCAAACTCAGGAACAGATGTTCATGGCCCTGGATAAATTTCGTGCCGCGGTCTTAGTGGTAGCGGGCGGATTCCACTCCGATTTCCCGAGCATCCTGCAGGCCGCGGACAAGGCCAAAACCCGCGTCGTCGTGCTCGCCGATACCGGCGAAAGCGCACAGCGCTACATGGGCGCGGGCGCGCACGGCGTGGTCTACCGGAACGTGACCAGCGCCGCACTGGTGGATTGCGTTCGCAAGGTGGCGCGCGGCGAGAATTGGGTGCAGGACATCGCGGTGCCCAGCGAACTGACCGAGAACGATATGGTGGGTTTGCGGGTGCGCGACCGTTTGACCGCGAAAGAACTGCGCATCGTAGCGCTGATCGTGCAGGGCTACAAAAACAAGGAAATCGCCTCGCAGCTGGGAACCACCGAGCAGGTGATCAAGAATTACCTGCGTAACGTGTACGACAAGATCGGAGTCTCGGACCGGCTGGAGCTGGCGCTATTCACCATCCATCACCGGATTCTGAACGAAGCGGCGGCGGCGACGGCGGCCGCGGCAACACCACAGGCAGGAGCGGGAGTTACGTCGTAGAAGGGTTTTGTTGGCAGGGAAAGGCTGCGTGCGGGCGGCCGTGTGCATTTAGCGCCTCACACGCGTAGGGATGGCCGCCGCGGTTGTCCAGTCGAGCGTAGCTCGACCGTGCTAGTGGGTCTCGCTTCTCAAAATACCGGCAATTGATTTTTTGAATTGGACTGTGCCCGCGCGTACTGGCACAGTAGCAATGTCCACTCGCTTGCGAGAAGCCTGCTGTAAGTGTAGGTGGCGCGAACTCTGAAGTTCGTTTTCTAACCCCTGTAAGTCCGATTTGTTCATTCCTGACCTCGTCGTCCCCACCAAATCACGCGAGCGACGCTACCCGGCGTAAGCGCCGATGTGTCCGCTTACGACAACCCACAGAGGAGATCAGGTCATGAAATCAATTCGCAGTTCGATGTTTTTCAGGGTGCTTGTCTTGGCCATCGGCGTATTAGGCGCGTCTGTAAGTCCCGCCTACGCACAGTCGGCCAACGGGCACTTTACTCTTCCCCACGAAACTCGCTGGGGAACCGTGCTTCTGTCACCCGGGGTCTACTCGTTCTCCTTGCAGTCTTCGAGCTTGCCGGCGGCTATCATGGTCGGCAAAACCGGCAGCTCCCAGATAGCAGTCGTCTTACCACGCGTGGTTGCTACGGAGAAACTCGCGGACCGCAGCAGGTTGGTTCTTAGTCACAACGAAAGCGGAGAATCGTTCGTGAGTGCGTTGTACCTCGTGGATCTCGGTGTGAGCTTGCACTATGCGCCACCTAAGGCGCAGGTGCCGGCTTCGGAAACGACCAAATTGGGCCCGATCGCCGATACTCAAGCGGGCAAGTAAAGGTTGAGGCGAGGCGGAGGCGGACGTGCTGAAATCCGCTTCCGCATCTCGCTTGGGTTACAGCTACCTTCCCAGTGTCGTTAATTGGTATTGGTCCGGGAGCTGCGCCGCAATTCGTCGGTGACGACCACGGCTTCGGCAACTGCCCGCATCGATTTCCTTGTCTGCCGGCTCTGCCGCTGCAAGGCCAGGTAAGCCTGCTCTTCATCCAGCGAAAGGTCCCGCTGCAGAATGCCTTTCGCACGCTCCACGATTTTTCGAGTTTCCAGTTTCTGCGAGAGCTGGGTATTCTCGCTCTCCAGCCGGGCCAACTCGATTTCAGCTCCCACCAGAAAACCGGCAGTTGAGATCAGGCGGATTTCCCGCTGATTGTGCAGGTGAGGACGGCGATGCTGCAAGTTGATCACGCCCACCACACGCCCGCGAGACAGCAACGGTACGGACAGGAACGCTTCATAGGTGTCTTCGGGTAACTCATGGAAAAATTGGAAACGAGGATCTTTCGAGGCGTTTTTTGAGACCGCGACCGGCTCGCGATGTTCCGCCACCCAGCCGGTGATGCCCTCTCCGACCTGCAGCTTCAGCCTGTCCACCACCTCTGGGTGTGGATTCTTCGAGGCGCGAAGCAGCAGTTCCTCGTTCTCCAACACATAAATCAAGCAGGAATCGCACCTCACCAGGGCCGATGCGAAATCCACAACCCGCGCAAGCACCTCGTGCAGGGCGTCCGCCGACGCCATACGACTGCCCAGTTCATGCAGGAAATCTACAGAAGAGTCGTCGATCGTTGATGAAGTAGCCATGCTTTAACCATAGGAGACGTTACTAGGCTTGTCCAATTGCAATTTTCGATCACGGCCATAAAACCTTTTCGCTCAACCCGGGTAAACTAAAAGAATCTTAGGAAGGATCGCGAGAATATTTTTCTACAGAAGAGTTACAGAAGAAGCCCCCCATTCAAACCAAGTCAGGCCGGCGACACCGCAGGAACCAGTGTTCCAAGTGCTTCCGCCTTCATAACTCCATAGCCAAGAGTGTCGATCTTGGTCTATAGGTTGTATCTTGTTTGAGAGGTTCTGGAAATTGCACCCAGTGCCATTTTTCGCCGGACCAATTTACGCTCTGATCTTTTGGGGCGCGTTGGCATCGTGGATACTGCCGGAAGTGATCGCGTGGAGAGTAAAACGAGCAACCGGCTCCGCGGAGACTCAGGATCGAGGCTCTCTTACACTCATCGCGGTCCTTTGGTGGAGCGGAATAGCATTGGATTTTTCACTCTCCTTTCTTCTGCCGCAAGCCGCCCTAGCGCGGAAACGGACCTCGGTGTTCTTCGTCGGCATCAGCCTCATGCTATTTGGGATCGCACTTCGCTGGTACTCGGCAGGGAAATTGGGGAAGTATTTTACGTTCGACATTGCGATACACGGAGGCCAGGTCTTAATTGAAGCAGGACCGTATCGCTATATTCGTCATCCTTCCTATAGTGGCGCCCTCCTGACTTTGCTTGGATTCGGCATGGCGCTTGGAAATTGGGCGGGACTTGCTGCGGCTCTCTTCTGCTTGGGGGCCGCCTATACTTATCGCATACCCATCGAGGAAGCCGCCCTCACCGCAGCCCTGGGGGAGCCCTATAGGCAATACCTGGCACGAACGTGGCGTCTCCTGCCGTTCCTGTTTTAGAGTCTGTCGAGCGCACGCTCAGATGGGTGACACGAGACACATGATTTCGAGACGCGAGTTCATTGCCGGCTCAGTTGCTGTTGCCGTCACTTCGAGTGCCTCGGGACGGCCAAGAGCAGAAGCTGGATCGATCCTCGTCAACGATATTCACTCCCAACTCAATTCCACTCGGGTGCGGTCGATTCTGGAGCCGCGATCTCTTGAAGATGTGCAAACCATCGTTCGTACCGCCCGAAAAAACCGGGAGATGATCTCGGTTGCCGGTGGGCGGCACGCGATGGGAGGGCAGGAATTTGGTACCGATACTTTGCTGATCGATATCAGAAAGCTCAATCGAGTGCTCCATCTGGATCGTCAGCACGGAATCTTAGAGGTGGAAGCTGGGATTGAGTGGCCAGAGCTGATAGAAGGTTATCTCACACTGCAAAATGGGGACCGCCAGCCTTAGGGAATCGCCCAAAAACAAACCGGCGCGGATCGACTGACAATAGCTGGAACCATCGCTGCAAACGCGCATGGGCGCGGACTGGCAATGAAACCGTTCGTTAGTAACGTCGAATCCTTCGTTCTCGTAGATGCCACGGGGACAGCCAACCCCTGCAGCCGAACCGAAAATCCTGAGTTGTTCCGGTTGGTTACCGGCGGGTACGGACTATTCGGAATCGTTACCTCCATGCGACTACGCTTAGTGCCGAGAAGCAAGGTCGAACGTGTTGTTGAGATCCGGACCGTGGACGATCTGATGGCTGCATTCAACAAGCGTGTTTCTGACGGATTTCAATATGGTGATTTCCAATTCTCCATCCAGCATGACTCGGATGACTTCCTGCGTAAGGGTGTTTTCTCCTGCTATCGCCCAGTTCCAATGGATACGCCAATCTCATCCGATCAGAAGCGATTGTCCGATGAGAATTGGAGGCAACTTCTGTATCTCGCGCACACAAATCAAAAACAGGCGTTCGAAACGTATGCCGACTACTATCTCTCGACCAATGGGCAAGTGTACTGGTCAGACACCCATCAGTTGAGTATTTACCCCGACAACTACCACCTCGAAATCGACCAGAAGCTCCACGCGCCTTACCCCGCCAGTGAGATCATCACTGAGATCAACGTCCCGCGATCAACGCTCAAGGAGTTCTTCGACGAGGTGCGGAACGATTTTCGCAAGAGCAACGTTAACTTGATCTATGGCACCGTCCGTATTATCGAGCGCGATGATGAGACCTTCCTGCCTTGGGCAAGGCAACCTTATGCTTGCATCATCTTCAACTTACATACAGTTCACAGCCCCGAGGGACTTCAGGGTTCGGCGGAGGCTTTCCGAAGGCTCATAGATATGGCAGCAAGGCGGGGAGGGACCTACTACCTAACCTATCACCGCTATGCTTCTCAAAAGCAGGTTCGAGACTGCTATCCCCAGTTTGCAGAATTTTTCCAGCTAAAGAGGAAGTACGACCCTGAAGAGCGGTTTCAAAGCGACTGGTACAGGCACTACAGAACCATGTTCGGGAATCGCCCTTGACCCATGCCCCATGGGAGCGCGTTCGAAAATGGCTAATGCGGCTGATCGCCGCTGTGGAATCAGTGCTTCCCGCAAGTATCCCGGACGGTGAAAGCCTATATTTTCTCGCCCACCGCTTTGCCCTGCGTAAACAAGTACAAATAATCCGGGCCGCCGGACTTGGAGTCAGTGCCCGACATATTGAATCCGCCGAAGGGGTGCGCGGCGACGGTCGCGCCGGTACACTTTCGGTTGATGTAAAGGTTACCGACGTGGAATTCACGGATGGCTTGGTCGATCTTATCGCGCGATTGCGTATACACCGCGCCAGTCAGGCCGAATTCCGTGTCGTTGGCGACCTCGAGCGCGTGGCTGTAATTCTTCGACTTGATCACGGCCAGCAACGGACCGAAAACCTCTTCCTGTTCCAGACGCGACTTGGCCGGAATGTCGGCGATGACGGTGGGCTGCAGAAAATATCCCTCTCCGGCGCCGGTGTTCTTCGCCGGGCCGCCGCCGGTAATGACGCGCCCGTCTTTTTTCCCGACCTCAATGTAATCAAGGATTGACTTCATCGAACCTTCGTTGATGACCGCGCCCATGTTGGCATTTTCCGCTGGGTCGCCGACGGTAATCTTCTCCACCCGCTGTTTCAGTTTCTCCAGGAATATGTCATAGATGCGCTCGTCGACAATGGCGCGGGAGCAAGCCGAACACTTCTGACCCTGAAAGCCGAATGCGGCCTGCGCCACACCTTCGACGGCGGTGTCGATGTCGGCGTCGGCGTCCACGATGATGGCGTCCTTGCCGCCCATCTCAAGAATCGTGCGCTTGATCCAGACCTGGCCCGGAGCCTGCGTGGCCGCGCTCTTGTTAATGTCGAGTCCAACTTCGCGCGAACCAGTGAAAGCGATGTAGCGGGTCTTGGGATGCGCGACCACCGAATTGCCGAAAGTCGCGCCCGCGCCAGGACAGAAATTCACCACCCCGTCAGGCATGCCGCATTCTTCCAGCAGCTCCACGAATTGGGCCGCGATGGTGGGAGAGTCACTCGAGGGTTTCAGGACGACGGTGTTGCCGCTCACGATCGAAGCCAGCGTCATGCCAGCCATGATGGCGCAGGGAAAGTTCCAGGGTGGAATCACCGCGCCCACGCCCAGCGGAATATACAGGAGCGTGTCGCGCTCTCCCGGCATCTGCACCGGCAGTTCTGTCCTGGCCAGGCGCAGCGCTTCCCGGGAATAGTACTCGCAGAAGTCGATGGTCTCAGCGATGTCGGCGTCAGCTTCAGCCCAATTCTTGCTCACTTCAAAAACCAGCCAGGCGCAAAATTCAAATTTGCGTTCGCGCAACAAGTCACCCACGCTGAAGAGCAGGCTGGCACGCTCTTCGACCAAAGTACGGCTCCAAGTGGCGAAGGCTTCGAGCGCCGCTTGCATGGCGGGCTCAACGTGCTCTTTTCCGGCCTTCTGGTGTAATCCGACGATCTGCGCGGGCTTGGCCGGATTGATGGACTTGATCTTGTCCTTTGTCTGCACCGGTTTGCCGCCAATGATCAAGTTGTACTCGCGGCCCAGTTGACCACGCACCTTCTCGATCGCGGCGCGCATCTGGCGCGCATTTTCTGGCTTGGTGAAATCGGTTAGCGGCTCGTTTACGAAGGGACCGTCATGCAGGCGTGTTGGCGGGCGGGTGGGAGCTTCAACGGTTGCCATCATTGCACCTCAGAGGACATCGATGGTCGCGGGGACGGATAGGAACCTGGTTAATTGTAGCACCGGGGAATACGCCTTTACGGGGCCGTAGCCTCATGGCAGAAACCGCCGGGCTGAGCGAATGTGTGGGCAGCCGCCCCTAGGTGGTTCGTGGTGGCTTACGGTACCTTCACCGACTCGCGAGTTTCCTCCGGCTTGTAACTCATGGCCACGGTACGTTCCAACTTGTCCCACGCGAAGCTCTGGCCTTCTGCCGCGCGCTTCAAGGTTTTCAGTAGCACCACGGAAAACAATTGGCGGTAAGCGAAGCGCTGCAACCAGACCTGACTGAGCAGCCAGGGGTCTTCGGGAGCTTCCGGACGCCGGCGTTCCAGCGCGAAGGCGATCGCCGAGGCCAGGAAGTCCATCACCAGGAAAGCGACAAAGAAAATGAAAAGACGCTGAAAGCTGGCGGGGTCAGTGGACTCCGGGTGATACGACCGCTGGACAAAGTACCAGACTGCACCCACGAAAAACATGATGTCGATGAAAGGAGAGACCAGTGGCAGCAGCACCTGGAAGATGGCAATGTTAGGCAGCGCAATCCACCCCAGCACTCCTTCCCTGGCAAATGCCGCGCGATGCTTCCAGACCGACTGCAGGATGCCGAACGACCATCGGAATCGTTGACGCATCAGCCCCCGGGCATTCACCGGAGCCTCGGTATAGGCGAGGGCCAGATCTTCATATTCGACGCGATATCCCAGTTGTAGCAGAGCCATGGTGAGGTCGGCATCCTCGGCCACGGTGTCGGTGTGGAAGCCACCAGCCTCGCGCACCGCGGAAACCCGCCAGGCACCAATCGCGCCCGGCACCACGCTGACTGCGCCCATGGTGTTCAGGGCGCGCCGTTCGAAGTTCTGGCTGGTGATGTACTCCAGCGCCTGCCAGCGTGTCCAAAGATTAACGCGGTTGCCGACTTTCGCGTTGCCCGCAACCGCACCGACCTTGGGATTCAGAAAGTGGGGCACCAGGCGGGAGACGGCGTCTTGGGCAACCAGAGTGTCGGCGTCAATGCCGATAAAAATTTCTTCGTCGCGCAGATGCTCCAGACCGAAGTTGAGGGCGTCTGCCTTACCGGAGTTCGGTTTGGTTAGGATGAGGACCTTGCCCAGAGCCTCTTCCCGGGCAAATGCCGCCCGCGCAACTTCCAGCGTCTTATCGCCGGAGCCGTCATCGATCACGATCACGCGCACGTTGGGATAGGTCGCGGCCAGCGCGGCTCGGATGGTCCGCTCAATCACTTTTTCCTCGTTGTAGGCGGGAATCAGCACCGCCGCACGGGGAAGGTAAGATTCGGCCTCAGCGGGAGTTCCATAGCGCCGCGGCCACACTCGGTCGAAGATGGCGAAGGCGCCGATGAAAAACAGCCGCCCGGTCATCAGCACATCACCGACGAAGAATATCCATGTAATCACGTTGAATGCCAATGGAAAAAGCGCGAAACCAAACAGGTTCAGGCGCGCGGTCCAGCGCTGATTGGCAGGAATGGGAGGCATGACGTCCGCCCGGGCCCGGCCCAGCAACTCGGCAAGCGGAACAATTCTCAACCCTTTCTCCCGCACGCCGGCGATAATCATGGGCAAAGCCAGCACGGTTTGTTCGCGATCGCCGCCGCCATCGTGCATCAGGATGATGTTGCCGCAGCGGGTGTCATTCGCCGCGCAAGGCGGGAGATGGGCGAGGACATCGGCGGCTATTTGATCAGCGCTGCGGCGTGGATTGTCACGCCAGTCATTAGGATCGATCTTATCCCCCACCGTGATGTAGCCCATGTCCTGCGTGGTCTCAAGCGGGCGAACCTGATCTTCGGTGTCGGGTTCGGCGTCGATTGAATACGGTGGCCGGAATAGAATCGTGCGCATCCCCAGCAGACTGGCGAAAAGCTGCTCGGTGAGATTGAGTTCAACCGCCCGCATAAAGCCGCGAGAAATGTTGCTGATGTCGGGATGGGTAAAGGTGTGGTTGCCGATTTCGTGTCCCTCGCGGTAGATGCGTTTGGTCACGTCGGAAAACTTGTCCGCCTGAATTCCGATCAGAAAAAAAGCCGCCGGCGCCTGCTCGCGCTTGAGTACGTCGAGTATCTTGGGCGTCCATTCCGGATCGGGTCCATCGTCGAAGGTGATGGCGACTTTGTCCGGGCTCGATCCGTAACGCGCCACTCGGTAGGGCTCGGGCAGCGAGTCAAAGCTTTCATCGGTGATCAGACCCGTTGCCCGATCCAAAGTAATGGAGCGCTGCCCATCGGCCGGCCGCGCTTCGATGCGCAGGATCTCGCCATTGCCCTCCATATCCACATCCTGACCCGGGGGGACGTCCTTCAATTTGTTCTCCGCGCCAGCTTCGCCCGGTATGTCCCAGATTCGCCACAGGGAGCGGTCTTCGGAACCCAGCCGCCAAAGGGCGAAAGTCTTGATCCCCACGGCCTGGGCGGCGCGCATTTGGTTGAGCGCGGTCACGGCGTCGAGAAACCAAATCTCATGTTGCAGATCGTGCTCATCCACGTAGCTGATGTGGGGATTGAGACTGTCGCCGTCAAGATCCACGTCCGCTTCCGAGTCGCGGGCCGTCAGCCACGCGGCTTGCGCGGAAACGTTGATGTCCTTCACTCCCGGCGGCAACGATCGATGCTTCGGCTTCTGCACCCAGTCATAGCCGTAGTTGCCGATGGCCGAGATCAGCTTGTCCTGCGGAATCACCTTAACGGCCGCCTTCAGATTGTCGGTAAACCAGTCTTGCGAAGCTACCGGACCCGCTAATCCTGGGGACGGATAGTGCTCGTCGTAGTTCATCAGCACAACGCCATCCACATGGGCGGCGACGGCGGCGTAGTCGTAATCCGTGTTGCGGGCCTGCACGCTGACGTACAGCTTCATGCCTTTGGCATGCAAATCATCAGAGAGCTCCCGCAGCAGGGCCAGGTAGCCGGCTTGACCCTTCTTGGAGAAAGTTTCAAAGTCGATCATCAGGCCGTGGTATTTATCCGTACTTAGGAAGGCATCGGCCTGCTGCCGAAAGCGGACACGGGCGTCTCCATCATTCAGAAAACCGGCAATGTCCACCCAGTCGGCCCCGGCAAAATTATTGATCATGGGAAAGACTTCCATGCCGGTCTCTTCCGACTTCAGGAAGGGCATGACCTTGTCATCCACCGAATGGACGGTCGAATCTTGCACCACGTCGAAGAACTTGTTGGTCTGTTCGTCGATGCTTTGCAGGCGGCCATCAGGGGTGACGATGTGCAGCCAATCGGGAAACAGCAAGTCAATCTGGTGAGCGTATTCTCGTAAGGAAGAGAAACTGGCGGGGTCGTAGGGGACGTAGAATGCCGCGCGGATGCCCTCTTCCGCGTTCAGTTTCACCTGGGAAGGCGCCGACTTCGACTTGCGATGGCCGCCGTGCAAGCTCGCCAACTTTCGCCGCTCCTTCGCCTTTTCCTTCTCTTTTTCTTTTAATTTCAATGCATGATAGGGGCGCTTCTGCGGAGCCAGCAGCAGGTCGGGCAGAGGCTGGCTGCGCAACGCCGTGTACGCAAAAAAGGTGATCAACAGCGTAATGCTGACGCCAATGACGTCAAAGGCCAGTCGTATTCGCTTCCAGCGAGCCTTGCGAGGATCGTAAAAAACAGGTTGCGCCATGAAAATTGCTGTCCATCTATCCTAAGCTGAGGGGTAAGGACGGTCAAACCAGGTTAGAAGGAGCGGGGTTGCAAGCAGAGCACATCCCTGGGCAGGCAAAGCCTCTCCGCCGCTGAGGTATATTCTTAGCGTGCGCCAACTTGTGCGCCAAAACCTTCGATTCTTTCTGTTGGCCACGCTGGCCGCCTTTGGGCTGCGACTCCTGTTTCTTTTCCGCTTCCCCAGCATCACTACTGATTCCTTCATCTACGGGGACATTGCCAAGAACTGGCTGCAGCATGGCATTTACGGGCTGAGCGGGCCGGTCGAAGTTTCCGTAACCTATATCCGACTGCCGGGCTATCCCGCGTTTTTGGCCGCGGTGTTTGCCGTCTTCGGTATGGAGCACTACCGCGCGGTGCTGGTGGTGCAGATGTTCGTGGATGTCGGCACATGTTTGGTGATAGCGGACATGGCGCGGCGATTGATTTCGCCGAGAGCGGCAAGGGCCGCGTTCCTGTTGACGGCACTCTGCCCATTTCTGGCAAGTTATGGGGCTGCCGCTTTGACCGAGACACTGGAGATTTTCTTCACCGCGCTGGCTCTGAATTTTGCCATCGCCGGGCTGATGGCCGGCCGTGGAATGCTTCCGTGGCTGGGGTGCGGGCTCTCGGTGGGGGCTGCGATTCTGTTGCGTCCCGACGGTGGCTTGCTGCTGATGGCGATTGAGGTGTATCTGCTGGTGCTGCTGCTACGTGGCTGGAAAAAGACGCGGGCGCAGGCGCCCACGCCACACGGACCCTCCACGGCACACCTGGTTCGGGCTGGCTTGGTCGTTGCTCTGGTCTCCCTGGCGCCGCTGGTTCCATGGGCCTTGCGCAATCTGCATATACTGCATCGCTTTCAACCACTTGCGCCTCGCTATGCCAACGAAGAGGATGAGTTCGTTCCTGCGGGATTCAACCGCTGGGTGAAGACCTGGATTGCCGACTATGCGTCGGTTGAGGAAATCTACTGGCCCGTGCCAGGAGAAACTGTGGACGCTGAAAAACTTCCTGCTCGCGCCTTTGATTCCGAAGCGCAACAGCGAGAAACGGTGGAATTGCTGACGGCTTACAACAACGTACCTCGTGTCACTCCGGAACTGGATGCCCGGTTTGCCGTTCTGGCCAACGAACGCATTCGAGCCGCCCCCCTGCGTTACTACCTGTGGCTGCCATTTACGCGCATCGCCGACATGTGGCTGCGTCCGCGTACGGAAACTCTGCCTTCCGACACGCGATGGTGGGAATTCAATGACGACCCGAAGTGGTCGGCGCTCGCGGTCGCGCTCGGGATCATTGGTCTTGCCTACGTGGTCCTGGCGGCCGCTGGACTGGCGAAGGGACGAAACCTCCCATTCTTGGGATTGCTGCTTACGTTTGTGATTTTGCGATCCGTCTTTCTGGGCACACTGGAAAACCCCGAGCCCCGCTACACGCTGGAGTGCTATCCCGTGCTAATTCTTCTCGCCAGTGTCATTTTTCGATAGGCGCTGACTACGCACTGCTGAACAGAGCACTGGAGTTGATTTCATCAATGGTTTTGCGGACCGCCCAGCTTCTGCGCGGCTGCGCGTTCATTTTGCGCGTCGGCTATGCGGCCTAGTTGTGTGTAAGCATCGGCGAGAAAGAGGTGAGCTTCGCGGGAATCGGGCTGGACTTGAGTCGCGCGTTCCAGATTGGTAAGAGCACCGAGGGGATTGCCTTGCAAGAAAAGGATCCGCCCCAGCAGCAGGTTGGCGCGGAAGTGTTCGGGGTTGAGCTGAATAACTTGGCGTAGCAATTGAACCGCCTCCGGGACGCGTCCGACGCGCGCGTAGACGGAAGCCAGGGAATACTGAGCATCGGGGAATTTGGGGCGCTTCTTCGCTACAAATTCGAAATAGGGCACTGACTCCTGCCAGGCACCGGTTTCGAACAAAGCCAAGCCCAGTTCATATTGCCCCGGCGTTGAGTCCGGCATCAGCTGCAGAGACTTGCGCAAGGCAACAATGGCTTCGGGATAACGCCTGACTCTCGCCAGAGCGATCCCCAGCTGCATCTGAGCAACCGGGATTGACGGACTGTCTTCGAGCACCTGTTGCAGCATAGGGATTGCTTCGGAATATCTTCCGTCTTCGACGGCAATCATTCCCTCGTGCAATGTGTTTGAGATGCCGATTTTGTCCTTCGGATCGGCGCCCTGCAGAGTATCGGTCGAGCGTGTCCCCGGACTCGATGCAACGTAACCGAGCGCGCTCAGATTCTCGGTTTGTTCCGGACTCACCGGGACTGGTTCAGACTTTTCGTGGTAGCTGCTCGTGCGATCGCGAAACTGATCGAGCTGCGCCTGCACAGTCTCGGCCACTGCGGGAGAAGTTGTCGCCAGGTTGTGCTGCGCGTCCTGATCGCGGCTCTCATCGTAGAGCTCGCGTCTGGGAGCGCGAACGAATAGATACCTGCCGGTGCGCATGGAACGTATCGAACTCCAGCCGAAAGCCCGATGAGGGTAGTCGGTTTCGGCATACGCAGGCAGATCTGCCGCCGGTTTTTGACCCGATTTCATCGGCGGCGCTTTCATCAGGGGGACCAGAGACTCACCTTGGAACGTCGGTGGCAGCGGCAAGCTCAGCATGGTGAGAAGCGTGGGGGCAACGTCCACAAGTCGTACCCGGGACCCCACGCGCCGGCCAGCCAGCAGATCGCCGGGCAGCTTGAAAACCAATGGCACGCGAATGGTTTCGTCGTAGAGAAAGATGCCGTGCATACTTTCACCATGCGCGCCCAGCGACTCGCCGTGGTCAGACATCATCGCAATCAAGGCGCGGTCGTATAGTCCACGTTGGCGCAGATAAGCGAAGAGTTTGCCCAGAGACGAATCTGCGTAAGCAATTTCGCCGTCATAAGCTTCGGCAGAGCGCTTGTCGAATGGCGCGGGAGGGTCGTAAGGGGCGTGCGGGTCGTACAAATGGATCCAGATAAAAAACGGAGACTGGCGATTCTTATTCATCCAGCCAATCGCGTGACCGACTACCTCTCCGGCACGGCGCTCGACGCTTTCGTAGCGGCTTTCATTGGGGCCGCGTTTGGGATGAAAACCGGCGTCGAAGAAATCAAAGCCGCGGTCGAATCCCGGCGCCATATTGGCCCTAGGGTCTAGAATCAACGAGCCGATAAAAGCCGCGGTGTGGTAGCCGCTTTTCTGCAAAATCTCCGGCAGGAACGGCAACAGGGCTGGCAGGGGATGGCCAAAATCAGTGACGGTATGGAATTGGGGATAGGTGCCGGTGAAAATGGTAGCGTGGGAAACCGGAGTCAGCGGTGCCTGGGAATAAGCCCTTTCGAACACGACACCCTGGCGGGCCAGCATGTCCAGATTCGGAGTAAGGCCCTTCTTGGAGCCCAGGAAACCCATGCGGTCCGCCCGCGTGGTGTCCACGGTGATGAGGACGATATTTGGCGCTTCCGCTCGGACGAACCTGCTTGCACTCAGCACAATCAGCAGGAAAACCAGGCAGGGACGGCGCATAGGAGCAAAATGGGAGTTTACCATCGCCAAACCCCCATGCGATTTCGCCAATCCAGCGTCAGAAGGCGACAGACAGGCCGAATTGCATATTACGCTGCGCGCCGGTGCCGAGGATCGGGTTTAGGCCGAGGCCTACGTCAGGCGTAAACGAAAATACTCCGAAAGAGCCACTCCCGACTTTGCCCGGAAACGATGTGGCGAACATGGCATGGTTGAGTACGTTGAACACTTCCCATTTGAACTTCACGGAGAAACGCTCCGTCAGTTTGAAATTCTTGAACAATCCCATGTCGAGCTGGGAAATCGGCGGTTGCCGTATGCTGTTTCGGCCTGCATTTCCAATCTGCCCAGCAGCCGGCGCCGAAAATGCCGCGATATTAAAGTAGGTGTCCTTGCCATGGGCTATGTAATGGTTGTCGTAGTTGAGCGGGCTCCCGTCGTAGTTTGCGAATGTATCTTTTAACCCCTGATTTGAAGTGTCGCTGGCAACAAAGGCAGTATAGGGCCGCCCTTCCTGCGCGCGGAACAGGGAATTAATCTGCCACCCTTCTCCCACTAGCCTGGGCAGACTATGGAACTTGGGGACCTCGTACACGAGGGTGAAATTCACGTTCCAGGGTGTGTCGAAATCCGCGGGCGCGTATCCCTTATCGACGTTGTAGGGGTTTTGGTAATCGGAGAGGAAACTTCCACCTCGATTGGCAGAACCGGTATCAAACGATCTTGACCAGACAAAATTCAACTGCCCACTCAGGCCATGAAGATCGCGGACTTTGAAAGCCGTCTGAAGGCTGTTGTAGTTGGAGTAGGCGTCATTGTTAAGCTGCAAAATGTGGTTGTAGTTTGGGAAGCGGGCGCCAAACGGCTGCCGACTCGTATCGCAGGGGTCCGTCGCACTGACTGGGCAAGCGTTAAGATCTCGCCAGTTGAGCAGGTCCCGACCAGCCGTTCCGACGTAGGCAACACTAAACGACGTCCTGTTGCTCAACTGCTGCTCGATGGTGAGATTATAAGCATGGTTCATCGGAGTGGCGAAATTCCGTATGACCTGGACCACATTGAAGGGCGGGGTAGGTGTCGCGCTCTGCCCATATATGTTCACGCCCGCAGCCATGCAAATGAAATCTCGGCAAAGCGAGTTGGGCAAGGTTCCGCTGTCGAAGGTCAACAGGTTGTCAGGTGGGGTAGTGGTGATGTCAATGGCGAAGATGCCCTCCGGAACCTGGGTAAAGAACCCGGCACGGGCGCCGCTCCACATCTGGAAATAGGTTTGGGGAGCATGAATGGCGCCAAAGTTCGGCAGGTCATAATTCAAAGAATAGCCGCTGCGCAGCACGGTCTTACCGTTCCCGAAGATGTCCCAGGCAAACCCGGCTCTCGGACCGAAGTTATTCTTGTCTGTGTTGTAAAGCGGGTGGTTGGCCAGGCTTACGAACCCGTTGGCATCGGCTTTGGGGTCATCCGGCAAAAAGTTAGCGCCTTGATTCTTGGCTTCGCCTAAGGCACCGGAAACATCCCATCGAACGCCCAACTCCAGAGTGAAATTGGGTTTCACCTTCCAGCTATCCTGCACGTAAAGACCTAGCGATTTTTGTAAAATGCGCCGGTCGGTAACACCGAAGGATCTGCCGCTGTCTTCGGTCAACCCCAACAGTAGTTCGTTCAGCGCAGCTACGGGATTACTTTGAGTAAGCAGGGGATTGCCGTTCGCGTCGACAGAGCCAAATATCGGGCTGCAATCGCCGCTTGCGGCACAACCGGCGAACCCGTAGTAGTAAAACGACATGTTGGAGCGCGCCCGGTCGCGCCGCGTCTTGGTGTAGGCATCTTGAAACTGGCCGCCGATCTTGATGGTGTGATTGCCCTTAATAGCGGTGAAATGCTCCTGCCAATCATAAGAGGCATCGGGCCGGGTGATGATGGGGTATCCCCCCACACCGCCATCGACTGCGTATCCGCTGGGTCCGAAATAGCCTAGATAGTAGACCGCCGGAACTCCGAAGTTCTCCTTGTCCCCCGAGTTAGCACCCAACGGGCCGGTGGCGATGCCCAGGGCATTGGGGTCGATGTTATTGTTCACTCCAATGCGTTGGGAAAATCGCTGATATCCGAAACGGCTCTCAAGCACGGTCGTGGGAGTGATGGTCCAGGTGTAATTGAGGCCTGCAAGTTGAGCCCGGCTAGGCGCAACTGAGTTCCACATGTTCTTATTGGTGGCTAGAGGACCGACCGATTGCGGCACTCCTGGCGCTGCTGGCTGACTCTGCAGGCTATCGCCAAAGAGGTATTTGACCGACACCCGGTGTGAAGGACTGAAGATGTAGTCGAACTTCACGTGAAAGTTATTCAGGTCGAGGCTGTTGTCGGCCGCTATATTGGCCGTGCCGGTCGCACTCGTGGGGATAAACGAGAGCAAATTCGCGCCTATGGAATTGACGGTACCATCGTCGGCTGTCCCGAAAATCTGGTCGCTGCCCGGCCCTGGGCCCTTGTTCAGACATGTGGTCCACGGAGTCGTCCCATCTGGACCGAAGGTGCCCGAAGTGTTCGGATTCACTCCCGTTTGTACGCACTGGGTAGCATCAAAGATCTGCGCCGTCGTCGGCAATGTGACCTGGGACGGGAATGAATCTTTAAGATGGAACCCTTGATACGACAAGAAGACAAAGGCTTTATCCTTCTTGATGGGGAATCCGCCAGAGGCCCCAAATTGGTTCAGGCGAAAGGGAGTAACCTTACTGGCGAACCAGTTCCTCGCGTCGAAGGCGTCGGTATGGCGATCCCAGAATGCACTGCCGTGGATCTCGTTGGTTCCGCTCTTCAGCCCAATGTTGATTACGGACCCGCCGCGCACTCCGAATTCCACACCTGGGTTGGATTGCACGTTGAATTCTGAAATTCCTTCCAACGGAATCAAGGCCGCGGCCGTGCCCGAGATCGCAGCCTGTCCGAGCGATGACTCACCGTAATAGCGGTCATTATTAGGAATACCGTCGACCGCGAAATTGTTGGAGGTGGCACGCTGTCCATTAATATTAAGGCTCTGAAAGCCGCCGCCGGGGCTGCGCTGTACGCCGGGCACGCCGTCCAGAAGGTTGTTGAAGTCCCGCCCATTGTTGGGCAGATCCGCCACCTGCCGGCCCTCGAATAATGTGCTGAGCCTGTCCTCAGTGGTATCTATAAGCGGAGCCACGCCTTCGACTTCGACGGTCTCCGATACCTGTCCCGGTTGGAGCTGGAAATCCGACTGCGTAACCAGCGACAAGGCCACCTGCACATCCCGAGCCGACGTCTTGAAACCTGGCGCTATGGCCGTAACCTTGTAGCTTCCCGGCGGCAATTCCACGATCCGATAGAAGCCACCGTCCGAGGTGGTGGCCGAGCGGGTTTCGCCCGTGGCTGTGTTCGTGGCGGTAACCTTCGCATCTTTGACGACCGCGCCGGTGGTGTCTTGCACTGTGCCGGAAATGTCTCCCGTGATCTTCTGGGCTAGGACAGGATGGCCAAGACACAAACCAACCAAAAGAACAAAAAGCGATACCCACCGGAAATCCGGATGTCGCCGCATAGCGCCCCCTTTGTGCGGTCCACGTTGTACACCACGCAGTTAGGCCGGAGTCTATTGGGCGTGCGCGGCAACTATCAAGAGGAATCTACTGCACATAACAGGACGGATGTGCTGGAACAAGTTGACTGGCGGTCACGGAATCACTGCTTGTCTCATGCCCTGATGATTCACCATCACAATCTTGCATAGCCGCGAGCAGTATTTTTCTTAGGGATTCCGGTGCGCCGCAGTGGAAGTCCTTAACTTAACGGAGAGTCACTCATGCGGAAGCGGGTGCGAACATGTTCGGAAAGCAATTCGATGGCACCTCGGTTGGAAATGGGGTCGGACTGGGCCAGATATTTCATGGCCTCCACCAGCAGGCGCTGGCCGTCTACATAGCGCGGGTCAGTGGTGCGCTCACGGCGTTTGCGCCCAATCTTAGGGGGAACCGGGATCGTAAAAACCTTGGCCATGCAATTCAGGCGTCCAGTGCGGATTTCGGGAAACTCCTCAGCAGTATAACGCTCCGTCCTGGGTTTTTCAGCCCCTATCTTTGAGCTTTTCGCAGAGTTTCTCTAGCCCTGCGTTGAGATGAACTTGGTCTTGCCGGTGGTTTTCAGCTTGAAAACAGCATCGGAAATCTTTTCGTTCACCTTAATGTCGGAATATTTGGCCAGACGGTAGTCGCCCGAGGGCCCGAAGAAAAACTGCTGTTGCACTGAAATTCCCCGGGTGGGGTCGATCCATAAAACGATGTGGTCAACGTTATTGCGGACGCCGACCGCTTTGGGAACGAGCTCCAGCTTTACCGCGTCCGCGGCGTCTACTTTTTCATTGCCCAAATATTTCACTTGGAAGGACTTCAGCATGTCATGCCCGCGGCCCCCGAAGCCCAGGACTAGAAAACTCTCAAATGCTTCGCGGTTCTTGCCGGTGTTGTAAGCCGTCACCTGCTCGATTTTAGGCTGGTAGACCTGCACCTTGGTACCGCTGAAGAGCACATATTTCTGGTCCGGCTCGGTGATGTCCGCCGCCATCTGGATTTCATTTCCCGCCCGGCGGAAATATACCTTCCCCCTCTGGGCTTCGTGTTCGTCCACCACTCTTTGATATTGATCCCAGAGAACATCGGCTTCGGTGGTACGGAAGTTTGCGGCGGCAGCGTCCATTTGGCTTAGGACTCGGTCCAGCGCGGCATTCGGCGAGGATTCGTTCGGCTGGGAATCGGCTGGGGTTTGCCCCCACGTGAGGGGAAGCAGGCACGCAACAATCAGGAGCAACCCGCGAACTGACGTTCTGGACTTCATGTTTCGTCTTGCCCAGCGCAGGTAGGGTGGCACCGCCTACTCCTTTTGCACCCACACTTTATAACTGAGCACGCGTCCCAGCCGATCACGCACGGCTTCGTACCTGGTGATGCTCACCTCTCCGGAGATAGGCTCTACAATGCGTAGCAATTGTGCCCGCACAGTGGCCTCATCTTTACCGGAGATCGCAGCGCCGTCAATCTGGTAGATAAATCCTCCGCCGGTTTCCGGGGTTACGACCACTCCACTTGGATGCGGATTGCGTTCCACCGGTTTGTCATGGAAGTTGATCCAGTAGGGTGAAAGGAAGACGAACAGGAGGATCAGCGTCACCATGATGTCGTATTGGATGGTGCCGCGCTCGTATGACCAAAGGACGTAGTCGCGAATTGTGCGCCAGAAGGAGGGCATGGGCACGGTCGGCGCGTCGGCGATGGTGGTGTTCATTCTGGTCCCGGACAAGTCTAGTTTGTAGCCCCCGGCTTGGCAAACCATAGTCTTGGGAACCGCCACGCGGGCGCGGGCGCCCGCGCCACGTCAGAACTTCCTCGGTTGGATGCGATCGGTGCCCATGGCTGGCTGCAGAACTTCGGGAATCAGAACACTGCCGTGAGCCTGCTGGAAATTCTCGACAATCGCCGCCCACGTGCGGCCCACCGCCAGGCCACTGCCATTCAGAGTGTGGACAAACTCGGTCTTGTTCTTGCCTTCAGGACGGTAACGGATATTGGCGCGGCGCGCCTGGAACGCCTCGAAGTTCGAGCACGAAGAGATCTCGCGAAACAGTTCCTGCCCGGGTAGCCATACTTCGATGTCATAAGTCTTGGCGGAAGAAAACCCCATGTCACCGGTGCTGAGGGCAACCACGCGGTAGTGCAAACCGAGCTTTTGCAGAACTTCCTCGGCATCGTGGGTGAGTCTCTCCAACTGCTCGTACGAAGTGTCTGGCCGCACAAATTTGACCAGTTCAACTTTCTGGAACTGGTGTTGTCGGATGATGCCACGCACGTCCTTGCCATACGATCCGGCCTCGCTGCGAAAGCACGGAGTATAGGCCGTGAGCGAAACCGGGAGCCGCGAAGCCTCCAGCACTTCGTCGCGGTAGAGATTAGTGACCGGTACTTCCGCGGTGGGAACCAGCCATAGATCTCTTTCCCCGTGCGGCACGCGGAAAAGATCAGAGGCAAACTTCGGCAACTGTCCGGTGCCATACATGGACTCGGAATTTACCAGATAAGGTGGCAGCACTTCGGTGTAGCCGTGCTCACGAGTGTGCAGATCGAGCATGAAGATGGCCAGTGCCCGCTCCAGTTTTGCCCCCAAATCCCAGTACACGGCGAAGCGCGCACCGGAAAGCTTCGTGGCGCGTTTGAGATCGAGAATGCCCAGCTGTTCCCCGAGTTCCCAGTGTGGTTTGGGTTTGAAATCGAATTTAGGCGGAGCGCCCCAGCGCCGGACTTCGACGTTGTCTGCTGTGGTCTTTCCTGCCGGCACGCTTTGGTGGGGCAGATTGGGAATGCCCGCCAGAATTTCCAGGACACGCGCTTCCAGTTCCGCGGCCACTTTCTCCAACCGCTGGATCTGCTCCCGCAATTGCTTGGTTTCGGACATTTGGACGGTCGTGTCCTGCCCGCTTTTTTTCAGTTTCGCGATCTCTTCGGACGCGCGGTTGCGCCGCGCTTTGGTGATCTCGGCTTCGCCGATGGCATGGCGCCGCTGCGTGTCTACCTCCTGGAAGTCCTTCAACACTTCGCCCGGATCCATCCCGCGCAGTCGCAGTTTTTCCTCAACCAGCGGCAAATTGTCACGGACGAAGTTGAGATCGAGCATGGGAGTTAACTACTGTACCGAAAAAGAGGCGGGAAGTGCACGTGGACGGCGCGGACTGCACGAGCGAGACGCTCGTGCATCCAATGGGAAATTCCATACCGAGTCATTTGGTCCGGCGTGTCACAGGCTGTAAACTACCCCGCAATGCAATCCTCTGCTCGCTCCGCGGTCGTGGGATTTCTACTGTGTCTTGGCCTCACCGGCGCAGGCCTCGGCTCCGCTTACAACGCGCGCCCCAAACTCGCGGTTATCGTCGTCATCGATCAATTTCGCGGCGACTACCTGGAGCGCTACCGCGATCAGTGGGGCGAAGGCGGCTTTCGTCTTCTGCTCGAACGGGGCGCCGATTTCACCGACTGCAACTATAACTACGCCAACACACGCACCGCGCCTGGACACTCGACTCTGCTGACTGGAGCCTATTCGAACGGCCACGGCATCATGGCCAACGAATGGTGGGATCCGCAGAAAAAGAAAATGGTCACTTCAGTCGAAGACGATGGCACCAAACTCGTCGGCATCGCCAGCAGCGGGCCAGGGGCTTCACCTCACAACCTGCTCGCCGACACGCTGGGGGACGAACTCAAATTGGCAACGCAGGGCAAGGCGCGTGTCTTCGCCGTCGCGTTGAAGGACCGCGCCGCCATTCTCCCCGCCGGCTTCGCGGGAAACGGCGCCTACTGGATCGACCAGAAAAGCGGCACATGGATCACATCCACTTACTACCGCAGCGAACTTCCCAAGTGGGCGCAGGATTTTAACGACAGCAAACGGTCGGAAAAGTACCTGAACCAGGAATGGAAAGACAGCGATGGGAACGTCCTGCGCACGACCAAGCCCGCGGACGGAAAGGCAGGCAGCTTCTACGAACTGGTTGGTTCCACGCCCTACGCCAATGACTACGAATTTGAATTCGCGCGCGAGCTGATCACCTACGAAAAGCTGGGCAACGGCCCCGCCACCGATTTGCTGATCGTCAGCTTGTCGGCCAACGATATTCTCGGCCACAAAGTCGGCCCCGATTCGGCCGAGATGCAAGCCATGGCGCTCAGCATGGACCGGCAGCTGGCCGGATTCTTTGAGTTCCTGGGACATCAGGTTGGGCTGGCCAACGTGTGGATCGCGCTTTCCGCCGACCACGGGGTCGCGCCCCTGCCCCAGGTTGCGGCCAAGTTGCACCTGCCGGCGGCTGGTCTGGCGGCCGACAAAATGCGAGCGCAGGTGAACAGTGCGCTCTCTGCCCATTTTGCTCATCCAGCCGAATATGTAAAGGATTTCGATTTCCCGGTGGCGTGGGTGAACTCAGACGCTTTTGCCGCCATTAAGATGAAGGAAGAAGATTCGGAGCGCGCTGTGGGAGATGCGCTCGACCAGATCGGCCTGCGCGCCTACTACACTCGGTCGCAGTTGGAGCGGGGCGATGCTCCGAACACCGAAACCGGATTGAAGTATCTGCACAGTTATTCGCCACTCGGTGGTTGGTATGTGCTGGGCGTTCCTGTCCCATACACGGTGGGTACGACGAGCGGAACCGATCACGCTTCACCGTACACCTACGATACGCACGTGCCGTTAGTCTTTTACGGCCTTCCCTTCCAATCGGGAATGTACCGCACCCACGTCGAGCCGGTGGATTTGGCTGCGACTCTGGCTTCGCTCCTCGGCATCAATGCTCCCACCCATTCCGTCGGCCGGGTTCTGACCGAAATTCTGGCCCCGCCGCGTCGGGCCGCGAATTCCCCCAATGGCGTGCCAGATCGAAGCGCGCCGAATGTCGAAGGGCGAGACTTCAGACCCGGCGCCGGCAAGGCCGTTGCCCCGGACACTCTGGCCGCCACGGTAGGGAACACCGACCACACGATTGCGGGAGGCTCGCGATGACCCCACCCACGGCGGCTGCCGGCCCTGATCTCAGCGTCAGCTTCGCCGGCATCCGGTTGAAAAATCCGGTAGTCGCGGCCAGTGGCACGTTTGGCTACGGCGTCGAATTCGAAGATGTGGTGCACCTTAACAAGCTCGGCGGCTTTGTGGTGAAGGGACTCTCGGCCGAACCGCTGCCCGGAAATCCGCCTCCGCGTTTATATGAAACACCCGCCGGTATGCTCAACGCGATCGGGTTGCAAAACATTGGCGCACGCGCCTTTCTCGACGAGAAGCTGCCCAAACTGCGCAAAATGAAAAATATCGTCGTGTTTGCGAACGTGTTCGGCTACCGCCGCGAAGACTACGAGCGAACCATTGAGATTCTGAACGAAGGTGAAGATATCGCCGCTTATGAACTGAACGTGTCCTGCCCAAATACGGTCGCCGGCGGCATCCATTTTGGCAGCGATCCGCGGTCGCTCGACGAAGTCGTGAACACCGTCAAACGGATATCGCGGCGGCCGCTGATTGTGAAACTTTCGCCGAACGTAACCAGCATCGCGCAGATGGCCCGCGTGGCTCAGGATGCCGGCGCGGATGCCGTCTCGCTGGTCAATACGTTTGTGGCAATGGCGATCGACCCTGAAACTCGCAAGCCGCGCATCGCCAATGTCACCGCTGGGTTGTCCGGCCCCGCGATCAAGCCGATTGCCCTGCGCATGGTCTACGACGCCTCGAAAGCGGTGAATATTCCGGTTATCGGCATGGGCGGAATCTCGACCGCAGCGGATATCGTGGAGTTCATGCTGGCCGGCGCGACCGCGGTGCAGATCGGAACCGCCAGTTATTGGGATCCAGTGGCGACGGAGAAGATCGCAAGCGAGCTGGAAACCTGGTGCGTGCTGCACCGCGTAGAGCGGGTGGCGGCACTAACCGGTGGCATGGTGATGGAGTAAGGGGGCTGGCACAAACACAGACGGTTGACAGGTATGAACGTCATACGATCTTCTCTGTCCCCACCCGTTCATCCAATGACTCGATATAATTAGTTGAGGAGTGTTGTTCATATGGCCAAAGCCACCTTTGCCGCAGGATGTTTCTGGGGAGTCGAAGCCACCTTCCGCCAATTACCGGGTGTGACCGCAACCCGCGTTGGCTACACCGGAGGGCACTTCGCCAATCCCACCTACAAAGACGTTTGCAGTGATCGTACCGGCCACGCGGAAGCGGTGGAAGTAGAGTACGATCCCGCGACACTCTCCTACGAGAAGCTGCTGGAAGTGTTCTGGGAGAACCACGATCCCACCCAGGTCAACCGGCAAGGCCCGGACTGGGGATCGCAATACCGCTCCGCTATCTTCTTCCATACCCCGGAGCAAGAAAGTGAAGCCCGGATTTCAAAAGAGCAACTGGAGAAATCGGGCCGTTTCAAGAAACCGATTGTGACCCAGATCGTGCCGGCGGTGACGTTCTATCCCGCCGAGGAGTACCACCAGCAGTATCTGGAAAAGCAGGGACTGGCAACCTGTCACATCAAGTGAGCGGACTGCGACCTCGTGTCGTAGGGGTGAACTGAGCGAAAATGCACCCCGCTCTTGACTCCGTGTCGCACCGACCCTGGCCACTGCCTGGCGGTTCGTGGGTCATGGCTCAGACCTGGCACGATCTGTTGTTCGCGCACCGTCCCGTCGAGTCAAAGGTTCTGAGACCGATCGTGCCAGCTCAGCTCCCGCTCGACACTTTCGACGGCCGGTGCTGGGTCGGAGTGGTTCCTTTCCACATGAGCCGCATTCACGCGCGGAGACTGCCGCCGCTACCAGGGCTATCCCGGTTTCCCGAGCTCAATGTCCGCACCTACGTAACGCTGGATGGTAAGCCGGGCGTTTACTTCTTCAGCCTGGATGCGGCCAACCTCCCCGCCGTGTGGACAGGACGCAGGTTTTTCCGCCTCCCTTATTTCCCGGCGCGCATGTCAGTGGAGATGCATAGTGATTGCATCAGTTACGATTCGCGCCGCCGTGGAATGACTGCCGAGTTTCGCGGACGCTACAGGGCCACCAGTGATATTCAACCGAGCGAAAAGGGCAGCCTTGAGCACTGGCTGACCGAACGTTACTGCCTGTACACAGTTCACGCCAGCCGCATCTACCGCGCTGAAATTCACCATCAGCCCTGGCCTCTGCAGAAGGCGGAAGCCGAAATTGAAATCAACAGTGTGGCGGCGGCCGCGGGAATCTTGCTTCCCTCAAGCTCTCCCCTGCTGCACTTCACGCGCAAGCTGGAGGTTCTGGTCTGGCCATTGCAGCGCATCAACTGACTTTCAGCATTCTGCCTGGCCCGGTTGGCAGCCCAGTTTCTTTCACGGGTATAATTCCCCGTCCTGTTGGTGAGGAGTATTCATGACTCTTTCAGGCCGGGTAGCGCTGGTGACGGGTGCGTCGCAAGGCATCGGCCGGACTTGCGCGTTGAAGCTGGCCCAGTCGGGGGCCACGCTGGCGCTGGCGGCCCGCGGGCAGGACAAGTTGCAGGCACTGGTTGGGGAAATCGCGGCCGCAGGAGGCAAGGCGGCACTCTTCCCGCTCGACGTAAGTGACGAGGAGCAAATCAAGTCCACCTTCAAGGCCGTCCTCGCCCAGTTCGGCAAGATCGATATTCTGGTGAACAATGCCGGCATCACTCGCGACCAACTGGTCATGCGCATGAAGCGCGCCGACTGGGACAACGTGCTCAACACCAACCTAACGTCGGCTTATCTCTGCGCTCAGCAGGCAATCGGCTCGATGCTCAAACAACGCTGGGGAAGGATCATCAATATGACCTCGATTTTTGGGCAGATGGGACAGGCGGGACAAGCAAACTACGCCGCCTCAAAAGCGGGGCTGATCGGACTCACCATGGCCCTCGCCCGCGAGGTCGGTTCGCGGAATATTACATGTAACGCTGTCGCGCCAGGCTTCATCGAAACCACCATGACCTCCGGGCTCAGTGAGGACTTCAAGCAGAACGCAGTGAAGATGATCCCGCTAGGGCGAATCGGTACGCCGGACGACGTCGCCAGCGCAGTGGCGTTTCTCGCATCCGAAGAAGCTTCGTATATTACCGGGCACGTTCTGAACGTGAACGGCGGCATGTTAATGGGCTAGATGATGCGGCGCTGGATCGAACGAGGAGCCACCGCGTGGGCAATCCCAGACTTACCCTGACGCAGGCCGAATCGCCTGCCCAGATCGCTCAAGCTCGTGAACTTTTTCTCGAATACGCCGAATCGCTCGGCTTCAGTCTGTGTTTTCAGAGCTTCGACCAGGAACTTGCCGGGCTGCCCGGAGACTACGCCCCGCCGGACGGGCGATTGCTGGTCGCAGAGTATCTGGGTCGGTTAGCCGGCTGCGTGGCACTGCACCAGCTGGCACCAGGAATTTGCGAGATGAAGCGGCTCTATCTTCGCCCCCAGCTTCGTGGCAGGGGTGTGGGACGAGCCCTGGCGGAAACAGTGATCGCCGAAGGCCGGTCTATCGGGTACCGGAAAATGCGTCTGGACACCGTCGAACCGGTGATGCCCAACGCCGTGGCCCTGTATCGGCGGCTCGGATTCGTGGAGATCGCACCCTATCGCCCCAACCCGATTGAAGGGGCATTGTACATGGAACTCGCATTGTGAAACGAGAGCGCGATTGCCCTCGCCACAGCGCGCGGGTCAGTCCTGAGGGTTACGAGAAACTCACCATGAAACTTGCGTGCCTGGTACTTTTTTTTGCATGGCCGTCTCCGCTTTCGCCGCCAGCGGCAAGACTGTTTCCTACAAGAGCGGCGATGAAACCGTGCAGGGGATCCTGTACGCTCCCGAGGGTAAAGGCCCTCTTCCGGCGCTGCTGGTCATCCACGAATATTGGGGACTGAATGATTGGGTCAAGGAGCAAGCCGCGAAGCTGGCCGACCGAGGTTACGCGACGCTGGCGATTGATCTCTATCGGGGAAAAGTTGCCACTACCCCCGACGAAGCCCATGAAATCATGGGCGGCGTTCGGGAAGACCGCGCGGCTCGCGATCTGCACGCCGCGGTGGAGTTCCTAAAAATCGCTGTCGAACGTGAAGAAAGACCGTATCGGCTCTATTGGTTGGTGCATGGGCGGCGGATACTCGCTCCAGGTGGCGCTGCAGGAGCCCACCTTGGCCGCAGCCGTGATCAACTACGGGCAGCTCGCCGCCCATGCGGATTCGCTGAAGAAGATTAACGCTGCAGTACTGGGCATCTTCGGCGGCCAGGATCGCGGCATCCCAGTGGACGACGTAAAACAATTTGAGCAGACGCTGAAACAGCAAGGCAACAAAGTCGATATTGTGATTTACCCCGACGCCGGACACGCCTTCGAGAATCCCAACAACAAGAGGGGCTATCGCGCGGATGACGCCGCCGACGCCTGGAAGCACACGACCAGATTCCTAGCCAGCACACTAAAACGGTGATTGCTCTCAACTTTAAAAATAATGGATTGTGAGCGATTGATGATTAACCATTGACTGCAAAGCCGTTGTAACTGCACATCCACGAGGCAAAGTCCGCGCTGCTACTCCATCACCACCTTTGGTGCAACGAAATTCCTCTTGCCAGAAGGTACTACTCTGGTTACTATGCACGTCATCATTGGGGGCTTGTTTTGGTTGCTTTCTCTATGAACATCGGCGAGACCATCCGGAACTACCGGCTGCAAAGAGGCATGTCCCAGGGCGATATCGAAAAACGCACTGGACTTCTGCGTTGCTACCTCTCGCGGGTGGAAAACGGGCATACCATCCCGTCGCTCGACACGCTGGCCAAAATTGCCGGCGCCATGGAAATCGCGCTTTCGCAGTTCTTCTCCGAGTCGGGACACACCAACGGCTCGAAAAATCTGCCCCAACTCTCCGACGATGAAGTCCGCTTCCTGAGCCAGATCCGCCGCTACTCCGTCAGTCTCAATGACAGCGACCGCAAGCTGGTGCTGGCCATGGTCAAGAAAATGGCGGCGAAGTAAGCTCTCAG
>Ga0070706_100000640_pt1 | contig 40101 bp, 32 predicted proteins | sample KBSK5501metaG_FD_65476 | JGI IMG/M metagenome (GOLD analysis project Ga0070706, IMG submission 65476) | Corn, switchgrass and miscanthus rhizosphere microbial communities from Kellogg Biological Station, Michigan, USA - KBS K5-50-1 metaG | ecosystem: Host-associated > Plants > Roots >... | reverse complement strand
TTTTTTGGCGCGGTTCCAGCGCTTGATTTCTTTTTCGCGGGAGATGGCGGAGCGGGCGGTGACGTGGGGTTCGAACCAGACTAGTTTGGTGACGTTGTATTTTTTGGTGAAGCCGGGGATGAGTTTTTCTTTGTGCTGGAAGACGCGCTTGGCGAGATTACCGGTGACGCCGATGTAGAGGACGCCGGACTTGCTGGCCATGAAGTAGACGTGGTAGGTGCGCTCCATGGGGGCGGATTGTGACATTGGGACAAGGAGTATTGGAAGAGGGAAGAGAGACGAAGACGAAGAGAGATTTCTCTCTCCGCAAGCCGACCATTTCACAGGAGTGAAATGGAAAGAAAAAGCGTCGGCTTGCTCCGTTCGAAATGACGGTTTGGGTGTGGCGGGCCGAGGAGAAGATCGCGGAGGTTGGTCGCTAGGCGGAGGTCCAGAGAATATCGAGCTTTTTTTCGATGGCGGCGAAGTCCTGGTCGCTGGTGGCGAGGGAGGCTTTGCGGAGGGCGGCGAGGGCGGCGGCGAAACAGTCGGTGTAGGGGAGCTTGTGATGGGAGCGGAGTTCTGCGAGCGGTGCGGGTGAGGTAGGGATCGGCGTGGCTAATTCACAGCGAAGAAAACAAGAGGCGAAGAGAGATTTCATCGCACGAAAAGCGTGCGATGGGGCAGCGGTCCCTCGAAGTTTGGGTGCATCCTAGACGACTTGTGAAAACGCATTCTGGGAGTGTCGTCACAGAGATACGCGATCGTAGTCACCAACTCAGGCCAAGGATTCTTACTTTTTTTAACGTGCGAGGAGGCTTTCGAAGCCCGCTTTGTTCTTGATGACGAGAGTGGAGCCTCGCACTTGCAGGAGCTGTTTTTTCTTGAATTCGCCGAACAGCCGCGTGACCGTCTCGCGAGATGATCCGATCATCTGGGCAATCTCTTCGTGGGTGAGAGTAAGCGTGACCTTTACCTCGCCTTTGATATCGTCATGATCGGCTATTAGATCCAGAAGGAAGCGGGCCAGCTTTTCGGCTACCGAATGGGAGAACCCAATCGTTCGCATTTCCGCGATTGCGGAATGATAGGTCTCGCCTAACTGCTGCGCGACTCGCAAAGCGGCCTCTCCGTGTTCGCGAAGGAAGAGCAGGAAATTCTGCCGGGTGATGAAATTCGCCTGAGTGGGTTCGATCACGTCCGCTGTAAGTTCGTACGGTTTACCGGTTACGGTCGCAGGCAAGCCCAAGACTTCTCCTGGCTCCGAAATCCGCAGAATCAGTGTTTTTCCATCGGCAGAAGATGTGGATAGTTTCACGCGGCCGGTGCACAAGATGAACACGCCGCGGGGCGACTGCCCTTCGACAAATAGCGTGGCGCCTTTCGGGTACGAAGCGGCCGAGGTAATCGCCGCTAACTTTTCGAGCCCAGAAGGAGAAAGGTTGCAGAAGAGCCGATCCTCGCGATGAGGACAGGACAGGCAGCTATCGATGATTTCCAGGCCGTACGGGGCGCGCATGAATCCACCGCCGAGGAGTATACCTGTGTATTTACTTGAAACAAGACGAAACGCGCTTGGCATATGTTCGTCCCCTAGACAAGCAACTTTGCTTCTCAGTTGTAGAGAAATCGAAGTTTTCTGACAGTGACGGCAGTCACACAGCCGTGTGACACAGTGATCTCGTCATGACGCGACGATCAAGCCGGGATCCTTCGCTTCGCTCAGGATGACACACCGAGAGGCAGGTGCGTGATTAGTAGCGCCAGGAGGTGGTGTCGGCGTTTTTGGGGGCGGTTTTTAGCATGTGGGCGGCGGATTCTTTGAGGACGCGCTGGGTGAAGGTTAGGCCGCCTTCGCGGGTGGTGCTGCCTGGGGGGCCGGTGTAGCAGTGGGGTTGGTCGACGCCGTAGTCGAAGGTGGCGTCGGAGCGGGGATTGGCGGTGGATTCGAGGGCGTGCTGCATGAGGTGGACGGCGCTGTCGAGATAGTAGGTGTCGGCGGTGCCTACCGTTACGTGGAGCTTGCCCTTCAGCTTGGGGCCGAGAGTTTTCCAGTCGCGCTGCAGGATGGCGGTCAGGTCGTAGTGGTCGCGCCAGTAGGCGGCGACTTCATGATTGATTACGCCGGTGCGCTGATCCCAGATTTCGGCGGGGTAGCCATCGGAGCCGGCGGGGCTGAAGACGGCTTGCCAGATGTCCCACTGCTCGCCGGAGCGGCCGTGCGTGCCGAGGACGAGTTCCCAGCGGTTGGTGCCCTCAGTGGTGGCGAGGATGTGGCCGGGCGGGGTGCGCATTTCTGGCTGCGCGACGCGGCCGAAGGGGCCGACGGTCCAGTAGGCGTTTTGGTCGTCGTAAATGTTGACCCTCTGATAGGCGTGGAAGTCCACGGGATCGGGACAGGCGCCCCAGGCGCCGTTGAAGTCATCGGGATAGAAAATCTGGGTGGCTAGGGTTTCCCAGCCGCCGGTGGAACCGCCATAGACGGCGCGAGCCCAACCCTGGCCGATGCCGCGAAATTGTTTTTCGATCGCGGGGATGACTTCGCGATTGATGGCTTCGCCGTAGGGGCCGACGTTGGCGGAGTCGATGGCGTAGGAGTCGTCATAGTAAGGATTAGCGTGCTGGACGAGCAGGAGCAGCATGTGGGGGAGCTTGCCGGTGGTCCAGTCCTGATAAAACTGGTATTGCGTTTGGGCGCGTTGGAGGGCGAAGCCGGAGAGATCGGCGGAGGGCGGAGTGGTGCGGAAGCCGGTGAAATCGGCGGGGAAATGGCCGTGATCAACGAGGAGCGGATAGTGGGCGTTGGGATGAGAGGCCCAGCCATCGGGGAGGACCACGATTGCACCCAGGTACATGGGATGGCCCCAGAATTTGGTGAGGACCTGGCTTTGAATTTTGATGTGTTTGACCCATTCGGTGTCTTTGGGCGGGTCGATGGGGGGGACGATTTTGGCGAGATGGATCTGGATCGTGCTGGCGTTCGAGGCGGCGGGATCGATGTGGACGCGTTCGGGGACGCTGTAGAAATTGCCGGGCTTGGAGTTCCAGTGCTGGCCTTCGCCTTCGTCCATGGGGAGCTTGACGGTGTGGCCGTCGGAGCGGTGGAAGGTGGTGTATTTATTGAGGACGGCCTGGACCCAGTAGTCACCGGCGGGGAGGGCGCGGAAATTGGCGGTGGGATAGCCGAGAGCGTCGTCGGAGATGATGGCGTTTTGGCCGGGGGCGAGGGCGTCGACATCGATGCCGAAGATTTGCTGGGATTTTACTTCGATTTCGAGGATTTGGTCGCGGGGCTCGGGGTCGTTGGTGGTGGAGATGACGACGTAGACGCGGCCGTCGAGCGGAGCGGGGCTAAGCTGCGAATCGAAAGAGATGGCGAAGCGAGGTTGCGCGGGGGAAGTTTTTTCGCGCGGGGATTGCGGGGCGGCAGAAAGAATTACGGAGGTCGCGTAGAGCGCGAAGAGAGACGAGAGTGCGCGGCCGGCAAATTTGCGGGCGGTGGGGCGCGAGGCGCTGCCAATAATTTTTGAAAGAGGAAGCATCGGATTTTTTCCTTGGCGAGACGTGGATCGCGTTTTGCGAGCCGCGCCATTGTAGCGGAGTGCTGCGAGAATGTCTGCGTCAAGACAGCGAGAGACCGCGGAGAAAAGGGCGGGGCGCGGAGAGGAAGCCACGGAGCAGGGTGCCAGGAAAAAGCCGGCGAGCTAAAGATCCAGCACAGAAAAAACCGCAGGGCTGCTGCCCTGTGCTACGCAGGAAGAATCGGAAAAGGAGATCTACCGCAGAATGAAACTAGGCTGCGGCGGCGGTTTTCTTCGCCGATTTGCGGGACTTTTGCAGGATTTCGTGTTCGGCGCGGACCCAATCTTCGAGGGGGTTGCCGGGAGCGCCGTTGCGCTCGAGATAGATTTCGTAGGCGCGTTGCGCGATCTTTTGTTGAGGGGAAAGTTTTTTGGCGGAGGGAGATTTGCTTTTCGTCGATGAACCGTTTCCGTTTGTTCTTGCCATAAGCTCCTCGTTCAGACCGCGACGCGCGGCCTTGATTCCTGCCTGTCGAGAAATCCTGGCCGCGGGAGGACGGATCGTAAGTCTAAATTCGCCTCGAAGCAGACCGGGCTGCTTCGAGAAGCAGCACTAGTATTATGAGAGCGAATGGGCCGGAGAAGGCAAATGAAATTTGGATAAAGAGAATCGAATTTCGCAATCATTGGAAGGCAAAGAAGTGCGTGGCTGAGGGGCGCAATGGAAGCTGCTTGTCGCGCAGGTGAAGCGGGGGTATGCTGCTGGCGACTGAGCGGTCGGAAGGTTTCGGGGCGGCACGTAAGCGCTTTGTACAGAGAGGGAAAAAAGATGAAGCGAATTGGATTGATGATAGCGGCGGTGCTGGCAAGCGGAGCGGTTTGCGCGGCGCAAGAGACGGCGGGCGGACCGGTGGCGAATCCGGTGACGACGACGGTGAAAGGCCAATTGACGCGGTACGAGAAGAACATGGTGGATGCAGCCGATTTGATGCCGGCGGAGAAATATGGCTTCAAGCCGACGCCGGAGATGAACTCGTTCGGGCACGTGGTGATGCACATCGCGCAGTCGAACAATTTTCTGTGCTCGAAAATTTCAGGGCAGGCGGCGCCGGAGGTGAAACTGGCGGACACGGATCCCAAGGAAAAGCTGGTGGCGGCGCTGAAGGCTTCGTTTGAGTATTGCAGCACGGCGCTTGCGGGCGTGGACGATTCGAAGCTGGGGGATTCCCTGACTTTGTTTGGGAACCGGCAGACGTCAAGGGCGGGGGCGCTGATCACGTTGAGCGATGATTGGTACGACCACTACGGGGCGCAGGCCATTTATTTACGGCTGAACGGGATCTTGCCGCCAACGGCGCAGCCGCCGAAAAAGTAGTTTTGGCTCGGCTCCCGGCCGCCGGAGCCGACAGGGCTGTCCTACGAGACGGAGCGATCGCAGAGAAATTCTCAGTGTGAAACGAGGTTTTGAGCTGACATTGAGAATCTTGTCTTGAGGGCAAGACCTTCGATGGCCGGGGCATTCTAGCCATATCGCTTACCTGAATCTAAGTGTAAGCATTCCAATAACTTACATGCAGCCTTAGCGGTGGAATGCACTGCTGGAACACGTTTGAAAAAAACGCAATTGGTTGGTAGGAGGACTGCAAGATTACTGCGGCAAAGGAAGAGGCAATGGTGCGCTCGGTCCCAAAGCCAAGCCCCCACCGTTGCTTTAAGGCCGCACGATGACAAAACGTGAACGCAGGACTCGATACGCCGCAATTTATTGCTGCCTTCTGTTGACACTGCTGTGCATGACGCCGGGGCAAGCGCAGGAAAATGACCGCAAAATCCTGAAGAAGGTGGATGTGCACTATCCCTCCGTCTTGAAAACCAGAGGCATTGGGGGGACTGTGCGGCTGAAAGTGGCCATCCACGCGGATGGGACCGTGAAAGACGTTGAGGTGCTCGGCGGAAATCCAGCACTGGCCGAGGCGGCGGAGAAAGCCGTGCGGCAATGGAAATTTGTGCCCGGCGGCGAAAGCACAATGATTGTGGCCATTAACTTCGACCCGAGCTCCTAAGCAAGCCCGTTAATTCAAGCCAACATTTCCGAGCGAGCAGTGACAAGACTGATCCTGCTCGTTCCAAGATTTGGACGAGCCACGTCGGACTTGCTACATCACACCTGGAGGACGTCGCCTTCGCGCGCAGTAGATTGGTAAAGGACAGGGATGATGAAGAAACCGAGTAGCAGACGGGAGAGCAAACCAGCAACGATGACGATGGCGAACGGCTTTTGCGTGTCGGAGCCGACACCGGTAGACAATGCTGCTGGAAGGAGGCCGAGACAGGCGACCAGCGCGGTCATCATGATGGGGCGCAGGCGCATTAAGGCAGCTTCGTGAGTGGCTTTGCGGATGTCCATGCCTTCGAGACGGAGTTTGTTGATATAGCTGACAAGGATGACGGAAGTTTCGACAGAGACGCCCATGAGTGCAAGCAAGCCAAGGATGCTGGAGACGCTGAGCGGGGTGTGAGTGAGTTTGAGGGCGATGAGAGCGCCGACGGGCTCGGTGAGAACCACCTCGAGGGCGATGATGACGGGGAATTTGAGATTACCGTAAAGGGCAAAAAGGATCATGAAGATAAGCAGCATTGTGAGCGGCCCGATGATGTAGAGCTGGGATCTGGCTTCCACCAGCTCGCTGTACTCGCCACCCCAATCGAGATGATAGCCATCGGGGAGATGGACGGCCTTGGTGACGGCGGCCTGGCCGGCGTTGACGGTTCCCTCGAGGTTGCGACCCTCCACCGAAAACTGAATACCGATGTAGCGGGAATTGTTTTCGCGGTAGATGAAGGAAGCGCCGGAGCTTTCCTTGATAGAGGAGAGCTCGGAGAGCGGAATCTGCTGGCCAGCGGGTGCAGGAACAAGAAGATCGCCGATGTCGCGAGCGCTGGAGCGGTACTTCGGCTCCATCCGGACGACGAGGTCGAAGAGCTTCTCCCCCTGGATGACCTGGGTGGCAGCCTGCCCGCCGATGGCGGCCTGGACAACGGCTTCGAGGTCGGCAACGTTGATGCCATAGCGAGCGATTTTGGCGCGGTCGGCGTCGATGATGAGACTGGGCTGGCCGAGCTCGCGGACAACGGTAAGCTCCTTGAAACCGGGAGTTTTGTCGAGAACGTTGCGAATCTCGAGGGCCTTCTTTTCGAGAACATCCAGATCCGGGCCGAAGATTTTGACGGCGAGAGAGGACTTGAGCCCGGTGAGAGCTTCGTCGACGGCGTCCTCGGCGGGCTGTGTGAAGTTGAAGATGACGCCGGGATAGGCAGAGAGTTTTTTGTCGAGGTCGCGGGTTAGATCTTCCTTGGTGTTAATGGACCCGGATTTCCATGAGGCGTCCCCATAGGGTTTTAATCCGACATAAAACTCACAATTGAAGAAACCGGTAGGATCGGTACCGTCATCGGGACGGCCGAGCTCCGAGCCGACGACGGTGACTTGCGGGTATTTCGAAATGATGTCGCGGACTTGCGGAGCGAATTTGGCGGCTTCTTCGAAGGAAATGGTGTAGGGCATGGTGGCGCGGACCCACAGTGCGCCTTCGTCAAGATGGGGAAGGAACTCGCCACCGATGAGAGGGACGAGAAACAAAACACTTCCGAAGATAAGGACTGCGGCTATCAGAGTAAGCGCAGGGTGACCAAGGCACCAATCGAGGCGGCCAGCGTAAAAGTTACGAATGCGCTCGAAGACCGGATTCTTTTTTTCGCGAACGCCCTTCGTGAACCAGTAGGACGCGAGGACAGGAACGAGAGTAAGCGTGAGGATGAGAGCGCCGACGAGGGCGAAGGCCATGGTGTCCGCCATGGGATGGAAAAGCTTTCCGGCGGGACCAGTCAGGGCGTAGATGGGCAGGTAACCGGCGATGATGACAGCGACAGAGTAAAAGATGGGGCGATCGACGTCACGAGCAGCGGCGAGAATGACCTCGTTGAGTTTGTATTCCTGACCGCGGCGCTCATTCAGTTCGCGGTAGATGTTCTCGACCATGACGATGGTGCCATCAATGATGATGCCGAAATCGATGGCACCAATGGAAAGCAGGTTGGCGGCCTCGCCTGTGGCATGCAAAAAGATGAATGCGAAAAGGAGTGCGAGAGGAATGGTTAAAGCGGTGATGACGGCGGCGCGGAAGCTGACCAGGAAAAAGAGCAAGACGAGGAGAACGAGGACCATGCCGCGCAAAAGATTCCATTCGACGGTATCGGTGGTAACCCGAACGAGATCGCTGCGGTCATAAAAGGGGCGGACTTTAACGTCCGGCGGCAAGATGGATGTGTTGAGCTCTTGCGTTTTCTTGACGACGCCTTCGAGGACGTTTTGCGTTTGTTCGCCGCGGCGCATGAGGATGACGCCTTCGACGGCGTCGTTGTTGAGTTTCGATTTGTCCTGGAACCCGAAAATGCCGAGGCGCGGGGCATTTCCGATGACGACGTGGCCGATGTCTTTAACTCGAATGGGAACGCCATTGGAGCTGCCGACGACGACTTCGCCGATGTCATCGGTGTTCTTGACGAGGCCGAGGCCGCGAACGTAATAAAACTGGCCACCTTGGGAGTAAAAGCCACCGCCAGTATTGGAGTTATTGGCGGTGAGAGAGTTGAGCACTTGCAAGACGGGCAGATGGAAGTTGTAGAGCTTAACGGGGTCGAGCAGGACTTGATACTGCATGGTGGGGCCGCCGAAGCCTGAATCGTCGGCGACGCCGGGAACGCTGCGATAGGCGCGTTCGATGATCCAGTCTTCGAAGGTGTGAAGCTCCATTGGAGAGCGATCGGGGCTTTCGATGACATAGCGATAGACGAGGCCGCTGGGGCTGAAGAGCGGGGCCAAGCTGGGCGTGACGCCCGCGGGAAGGGTGGCGTCGGTGAGGCGCTGGAAAACGACATTGCGGGCGAAGTAGGGGTCGGTACTCTCATCGAACGTAAGTCTGACGTCCGAAAGTCCGTAGAGAGAGATGGAACGCATGACCTTGAGGTTCGGCGTGCCGTTCATGGCGAGCTCGAGGGGAAGAGTGGCGAGGCGCTCGACCTCTTCGGCGGCGTGGCCGGGCCACTGCGTGATCAACTCGACCATGGGCGGAGAAAGATCGGGATAGGCGTCTACGGGCATGCGGCGGAAGGATTCCGCGCCGGCGACCACAATCAAGAGCGTGATCATCAGCACGAGAAAGCGCTGGCGGAGAGCGAATTGGACAATGTGATGGATCATCGTGATTTCTTCCCGCCGCGTCTCCCTCTAGTGCTGCAAAGAATTCTTGAACTGCAAAAATAGGCTGCCGTCGCCGACAACGTGCTCACCTTCCTTTAGCCCATCGGTAATCTGGGTGCGGCCAGCATGACTATCGCCCAGCTGAACGGAACGGCGAGCGAATTCGTTCTGTTTCACGGTGGACTGAACGTAAACGAAGGGCTGGTTTTCGGCGTCGCGGAGAACGGCAGCATCCGGAACCGTCAAAGCGTTGGCGACAGCGCCAGCATTGACGGATGCGGTCACGTACATGTCCTTCTTCAGTCTCTTACCTGGATTCTCCGTGGCGATGCGCGCCTGAAGAGTGCGTGTGGCGGGATCAAGCGCCGAGGCAATGTAGGAAATTCGGCCGTGAAAAATGTCCGGATAAGCGTCGGTGGTGATTTCCACGGTGTCTCCGGGACGGACGAAAGCGACTTCGCCCTGGTAGACATTGACGAGCACCCAAACGGTGCTCATGTCCGAGATGGTGAAGACCTGCGTGGCGCCAGCCTGAAGCAGTTGGCCGGGGCCCACAAGGCGCTCGACAATTTCTCCGCCCACGGGAGCGAGCACGGGGATTTGAGAGGTGGTTTTCGGCGGATTCTTCTGGAGTGATTCGGGATCGCTGACTCCCAGCACACGAAGTGCATCTTCGGTAGATTGGAGATCGGCCTGAGCTTGGTTGCGCGTGGATTCGGCGGTCTGAAAATCGGCCTCGGCAATGGCGCCATGACTGAGGAGATCTTGCGCGCGCGCGTAGGACTTATCGGCGAGGAGGGAAGCAGTGCGTGCCTTGAGGAAAGCGGAACGTGCCGCCGAGAAGTCCGGGCTGTTGACAGTGAGGAGGGGCTGGCCAGCGTGAACGGTTTCGCCGGGCGTGACGAGAAGTTCGCGGACGGGCCCGCCGCTGGCCGAGAATACCGGAGTGGTCTTGAAAGCGTTGTAGGCCACTGCACCGGCGAGGCGCAAAACGCGTGGGAGGGCCGATTTTTCGACGGAGACCACCTGGAGGTGCGCCATTTGTTCCTGAGGAACGGAGAAGAGCGAGGCAGTTTCGGCTTTCGACTCGCTGGAAGAATAGGAAGTCATACTGGACTCGGGCTTTTCGGCGCCGCAACCCGCGAGCGTGATAACTAGCAGGCTCGCGGCTAAGGCAGAGCCGAGAGAATTTATGTCCCGAAACTGGATTTTGCACTTCATGGCAGATTCCTCGTTCCCACAGCCTGACGCGTCTGTTCGAGTGCAGTCATGTAGCTGGCGAGCGCCTGGCGGTAAGCAAGTTGGTTCGAGCGATAGGTGCGCTCCGCATCCAGAAAATCAAGCAAGCTGGCGGCCCCTTTTTTGTAGGCGTACTCGCTGATGTCCCGGGATTTCTGAGCCGCGTCGACGTAGCCACCGCGGTAGAGCTGGACGATTTGGTCGTTGGAGCGCAGGGCTTCGTAAGCGTCGAGGACGTCGGTCATGACTTGCTGGGAAGCCTCACTGGCCTGTTCTTGCGACTGGGTTATGGCGTAGCGGGTGCGGGCGATTTCGCCCTGATTGCGGTCGAAAATGGGAAGCTGAACATTAAAGAAGAAGGCGCCGGTATTTGTGGCGGCGACGTGGGAATAGTTGAAGCTGGCGCCGACATCGCGTTTGCCGTTGGCTTCGGCGAGCAGTTCTTGGCTTCGCGCGGCGATGACACTCTGCTGCGCGGCGAGCAAGTCCGGCCGTGTGCGCATGGCCAGCGCTTTCAGGTCTTCGAGGCCGGCATGGACAGGCTGGTAATCGAGCTGGCCTTCGACATCAAACATGTCAGGGACAGACTCGAAGCCGACCAGTTGGCGCAGAGCGGCGATGGCTTGGACCTTTGCGAGGACCGCGGCGGAAAGGTCGGTCTGGAATTGCAGAAACTGGAGTTTGATTTTAAGAAAGTCGCCCTCGCTGATGGCTCCGGCTTTGTAGCGCTCCTCGCTGATGTCGACGGTTTTCTGGAAACTATCGAGATCCTGCTGGGCAAAATCGACGGTGGACTGGGCGAGGACTACGCCGATGAACTGTTGCGAAACGTTAAAGGTTAGCTGGCGCTCGTTATCGGTAACCTGCGAGCGTGAGACCGTGGTTTGATCCTTTGCGGCCTGCAGGCGGTGCTGGCGTTTCTTGCCGCGTTCAAAGAGGTAGCCGATACCCAAGTCGAATTGCGCGGAGTTGTTGATGTAATCGGCCGTAAACTGGTTAGGTTGAAAGATGGGCAAGAACTGGGCGTCCCAGGAAAGTGTGGGATTGGGACGAAGATTGGCAGTGGTTTCGAGCGCCTGGTTTTGAAGAATGGTGGTGCGAGCGGCGAGAAGAGCGTGATTGTGTTGCAGGGCGAGGCGGATGGCCTCGTCCAGGGTTATCCGCATAGCCGGAGCCTGTGGAACGGACGAGGTTGGAGATGCAACCGGTGCAGACGCGGGACTCTGCTGGGCCGGGACGCAGACAGGCAAGGCCAGAAGAGCGGTGGCCCATGCCATTCCTTTCCTCATTTGGTACTCCTCTAAAGTCCCATGCGATGGGACGGGTCAATGCAGTTATCGTGGAACGGACGAAATGGAAATAGAGCGGAGAACTACAGAGCGGGAGGCGCGCGAGGAGAGGTCGCGCGCGAAGCTTCTACAGAGAGAGTGAGCGGCGTTGCGAAAACTTCGAGCCGGCCCAAGACGGGAACTACCGCCAGCGTCAGAGTCTGAGTAGCAACGACGGAGCCGGCAGTGGAGCAGAGCTGGCAAGGATGCGACCCAGCGGGCCCGGCGTTTAGATCGGCGCAAAAGTGGAATTGTGCCGCGAGGAAGATAATCCCGAGCAGCAGTGCGCAAAAACGGAGCCTATTGGGCTTAACGGACATCCTAGTACTAAGACGAAGCTTAGGCCGGAATGGTTGCGGGGTCAAGCAACGGGATAGGATTGGGGTCAATTTTATGCACGGGAGCCACGGGCTGGCACGTGCTGAGTTCCAGACGAACAGTGACGGCGAGGTGCCATTCGACTGGAGAAAGGAGAGTTACGCCGGCTGTCACGAAGGTTCATGGAGGTGGAGATTGAGGCACATCCGGACTTCGCCGAACTTCCGGTTTCGACTGTTCAAATTGACAATAGAGGGTATACCGTCTGGCTGGCAAAAAGGGCGTAGTGCGCTCGCCAATCCGACTGAGCCCGATACCTTAAGGAAAGAGCGCATTCATAGACAGAGTGCCCATAGACCAGGCCATGAAACTAATTAGGAAAGTGAATTTCGGAATGGCGTCCCTCTTCCCCGGCCGCAGCCCAGCGAACTGGAGCATATTGGGCTGGGTGCGGCGAGGGGCAGCCCTTCTTGTAATGCTGGCAGCCGCTGTCCCGGTGTTTGGGCAAGCCACGCGGCCTACTGCCGAGAAGACGCAGACAGGGTCTATCCACGGGACGATTTCGACGACCCAGGAAAACGCGGCGTCTGACCTCTCTGGCATCAGCGTAAAGCTGGCCGGAGAACCGGCAGATGGGAATATCTTGAGCGCGGATACCGATGACGCCGGACGTTACGAGTTTAAGAACCTCAAGGTGGGCAGCTACACGATTTCGATCACCCAATCAGGGTTCAAGCCAGTCACAAAGCGGGTCTCCGTCGCTGCTGGCGAGGCTGTGGTTCAAGACATCAGGCTGGAACTTGAGACGGTCAGCGAAAAGGTTGAGGTCCGCGAACAAACTCAGGCGATCTCGACGGAGAGCGTTTCCAATCCACAGGCCACCATAACCCACCGCGATCTGGTTGCCCTGCCTACGCCCGAGGAAAAGATCCGGGAAGTAATTCCTATTACTCCAGGAGTGGTAAAGACGCAGGACGGAAAACTCACGTTTAAGGGCGCTGACGAAAATCAAAGCCTGTTTGTCGTGAATTCCGCGCAGACCGCCGATCCGGTGACCGGTAGCTTTTCCATTGCAGTACCCACGGATGCGGTGCAATCGTTCGCAGTCTACAAAACGCCTTATAACGCGGGGCTGGGGAGTTTCTCAGGCGGATTGACAACCATCGAGACGAAGCCGCCGGAAGAGAAATGGAATTTTTATGTAAAGAACATTGTGCCTTCCGTTCTTGGGAAGAACGGCTCGATGGTCGGCATCGCGCAAGCAACGCCTGGCGTCGACTTTGGGGGGCCGCTGCTCGACGGCAAACTGTTTTTTTCGGAAGTCTTCCAGTACGACATGAAGAAGACTACGGTTCGTGGACTGCCATGGCCGGACGACATCTACAAAAAACAAGGCTTTAACTCCTTTACGACTCTCGAGTTCATCGTTTCGCCCAAGCAAATCGTGACTCTCACGGTGAATGCTTTTCCTCTTCGGCACCAGCACATCGATATCAATGCCCTCGTTCCGCAGCCCGCCTCGAACGATTTGAATCAAAAGGGAATCGCAGTACATCTGTCCGACAAATACCAAATGGATTCCGGAGCGATCTTCAGCGTGGTCGCGCAATACACGCGGTTCGACAGCAACGCCCACGGGCAGGGTTTGGATGACATGCTGATTTCGCCGCAAGGCTGGGGCGGAAACTTTTTCAACAGGTGGTCCAGAAGAGGGAAGCAACTCCAGCTGCTGCCTACTTATCAATTCGCGCAAAAACACTGGCTGGGGCAGCACGAGATTCACGTCGGCGTAGACGTCAACTATCGTTCGTATTTCGGCGTGAACACTGCCAGCCCGATTCAACTCATCGAGCAAGACGGCACATTAGATGAGAAGATCAACTTTCAACCGACGGGGCCTCAGACTCCATCCGATACGTCCGTTGCCGAATTCGTCCAGGATCATTGGATTCTAAATCCCCATTGGATAGTCGATTTGGGGGCGCGCCTGTCCAGCGAAACCGATGGCTGGTCCTCGGCGTTCGCACCGCGCGCGGGTATTGCCTACACGCCAGATAAGAGCGGCAAGACTGTCATACGAGCAGGGGCGGGCTTGTTCTATAGCATGCTGCCTCTGCTGGCAGCCGACTTTGGCGTGAACCCTACTCGTGTGGTGAGCCAGTTTGATTCCACCGGGCAATTGATCGGGCCGCCTGTAACGTACACCAACGCCTACGTGGGCGGGATGAATCCGCTCAGTACGAACATTTTGCCGCCGGGGCCGGGCACAACGCCGCGCAATTACACGTGGAGTATCGAGGGGGATCGCGAGTTGCGGAGAAACATGGTGTTGCGAGTCGGCTACATCGACAGCCGCACGACTTACCTGTTTGTGGTCAATCCTTTCACTGGTACTGCCGGCCAGAGTTCCTTTCTGGGCCTCGCGAACACCGGTTCCTCTCACTATCGGGAGATTGAAAGCACGGTGCGCTTCACCGTTCACGAACACCATGAAGTGAACGCCTCTTATATCTGGAGCCGCACGCGCGGCGATTTGAATAACCTTTCCGATGTAATGATTCCGTTCTTGCAGCCGGTCATCCGGCCGAACGTCTATGGAATATTGCCTTCCGACGTCCCGAGCCGGATGGTCACCTGGGGAGTGTTTTCCTTGCCGAAGAAGTTCACGTTCAGTCCCATCCTCGACGTCCATTCGGGCTACGACTACTCGAATGTGGATGTGCTGCAAAATTATGTGGGCACTCCAAACGGGCAACGCTTCGCCACGTATCTCTCGCTAGATGTAAAAATCTACCGTGTCTTCCCTGTTCCTTTTCTTGGCGCGAAAAGCGGCAAGACTCACCACTTTCGGCTGGGGTTCTATTCGCTCAACGTCACCAATCACGGCAATTTCAACGCCGTGTATAACAACGTAACTGCGCCAAACTTTGGCCAGTTCGTGGGATTCTTGGACCGGCGCGACGGCGCAGTTATTGATTTTATCGATTAAGTCCTCACAAAATATTCTCCAGGGTCCCCAGATGCATTTCTAAAGTCTCGGCACTGGTTCCACCGCGTAGCATTGAACGGGCATCCTGCTAGAATAGGAAGCGGAGCGGTACTTCGAAGCAGGTGAGGGAGCGAAAGCTGTTTGAACCAATGACGAATCTCTGAGGAGCCGCGGATAGACAGCCTGTGTGCACGGCCTGTCCCGCTGGAGCGTCTCTGTTACTGAGTTGGAAGCAGGCGAACGGAGACGGGCGAGCGGGGCAGGAAAGCCTAACGGTTGGCTCGTGGCGCCCACCTAATTCAGAGGTTCACGGCCTAGCTCCCCACGGCCAAGCAGTCCGCTCCGTTTTTTGCATAATCGGGCTCAATGCCTGAGCAGCAGTTCTTTCGGTTTTTCATATCAAGATAGGGGTCTAAGTGACTGGTGACTGGTCTCAGGAATTAGAGCCAGCTTTCGCTAGCAGCCACGAGTCCTGATCGAGCATGCGCGTCCTTTTCATTGGTGACATTGTCGGTTCGCCGGGGCGGCAGATTGTTCGCGAACGGCTGGCGGATATCGTTGCGCAACGGCAGATCGATCTGGTGATTGCTAACGGCGAGAATTCCGCTTCAGGATTCGGCATCACGCCGCGGCTGGCGGAGGAGTTGCTGGCTATGGGGATTGACGTCCTCACCGGCGGCAACCACAGCTGGGACCGCAAGGAAATCCTCGAGTTCATGCCACACGAACCGCGGCTGCTGCGGCCGGCAAACTTTCCGGAAGGAAACGTCGGAAGCGGGCTATTCGTTGGCACCGCCAAAAACGGTGTGAAGTACGCCGTGCTGAACTTGCAGGGGCGCGTTTTTATGACCCCCATCGACGATCCATTTCGCAAAGCCGACAGCGAGCTGTCCAAGTTGACCGAAGACGTGGCGTTCGTGCTGGTCGACATGCACGCGGAGACCACCAGCGAGAAGCTGGCAATGGGGTGGTACCTCGACGGACGCGTCACAGCGATTGTGGGGACGCACACGCACGTGGCGACGGCGGACGAACATGTGCTGCCTGGTGGCACGGCATTTATCACGGACGTGGGGATGAGCGGGCCGCACGGCGGGGTCATCGGGATGGACCGCGATGGCATTATCAAGAAGTTTCTGAATGGATTGCCTGCGCGGTTTGAGGTTGCCTCCGGCGATGTGCAGATGAATTGCGTGTTGATCGAAACGGACGACGGAGGGCCGCGCAATGCCGCCGGCAGACTCCGCGCGAAGTCCATTGAACGCCTCCGTTTCAGGATTGACTGATTGGCGCTCCAAAGAGCTCCGGCGCGGGGCAACCTGAACGCTTCCGCCGTAGTCTGATGACTCAGTACAAAGGGGTTGGAATTAACGTGAGAATTCTTGCGGGGCTGTGTCTGCTGGCGTGCGTCACTAGCGCGGCGTTTGGCCAAGACGAAGGGGATCTCACCGCAGCGAAAAGGCTGCTACCGGGAATAGGGCCGGGGCTGCGGGCAATGAAGCGCGGCGCGGACGGCAATTATTATGTCTTGAGCGCACCAGGATCGTCAGCCTCAGTGTTCGATGCAACTGGAAAACTCTTAAAAAAAGTTCCCGCAGACCAAGCGAGCAAGGGCCCGAATCCTCAGGCACCAGAGTTGGCAGGGATAACATTCGGCGAGGACCTGGACGTGGACGCCCAGGGAACCGTGTACGTGGCGGACCGGGGCGCAAACGCAATCAAGATCTGGGACACCAGAGGGGATGCGCGGCTAATTAGAGTTAACGCGCCGGTATCGGTCGCTGCGCTTCCGGATGGTGAAGTGGCCGTGGCAACCGTGCGAGAACCACATCTCGTCATCGTATTCGATAAGCATGGGCGGGACGTGCGCGAGTTCGGGGACCCTGAGGTAATTTCGGAACGCCCGGAGTTGAATCGCTTTCTGAATATTGGGATGCTCATGACGGACGGCGGAGACCACCTCTACTACGCATTTCCTTATCTTCCGGAAGCGACTGTGCGCGAGTTCGACCGGAACGGCTACGGGGGCCAGGACATTCAGTACACGGGAGTGGACGCATGGCCGGCCGCGCAGGCCACTCGCAAAGAGATCGAGCGGCAGGAGAAGCGCGGAGAGCCTCCTGTGTTCAAGCGGATCCTAACAGCCGTCGGCGTGGACCGCGCTAGCGGGGAAGTTTGGATGGCACTCGGCAATAACTTGCTGCACTTCGACAAAGATGGAAACCGGCGAGCAACATACAAGATTTACACGCCGGAAGGAGCGCGGCTGGATGCGACCACAATCCTTGCCGACAAGGATCACCTACTGATTGGAAGCGACCCTCTGGGCATCTACGAATTCGACCGGCCTGGAAAAAAATCTCAAAAATGAGGGAATTATCCTCAGGGTGATTTGGACTGAACCTGTGCAAAGATGTGCGCGCGCAGGGGAAATACGTGAAGATTCCCGCAGAAATCGTCGTACAGCAGAAGAGTTGCACAAAAATTGTGCTTGTGGAAAAGCTGTGAATGGGGTGTGCACCCCAGTGAATCCCTTCGCACACTTTTCGCTTGCTCCAACCGGTCCAATCGGCGACAATCCCGCGCTGTCTCATAGCGGCGGTACGAGGGGCCGACAATTCCAGAGGGGCCGCGCACGGAGCGACACGGGGAAGCAAAGCGCTCCAGCACGGGCAAGAATCCCGAAGCCTGAAGAAAGAATCGAGTGGGCCCGCTTTCCACAGCTTATTCACATCTGTGGAAATGATAGGGAGAGATTTTCTCTTGCGATGACTACTGCGACGAATTCCTGGGAACGGTTTCTAGAGCGAGTGAAGTCCCGGGTCAGCATAAACACTTACACCACCTGGTTTCAACCCACGAAGCTGCATCGAGCCGAGGGGGAAAACCTCTTTGTGCAGATTCCCAGCACGGTCTTCCGGCAGGTCTTGACGCGGACCTACGGCGAGATCGTCAAAGCAGTATTCCATGAACTTGGGACGCCCAATGTGAAAGTGCAGTACGTCTGTACGGAGGAAGAGCCCGTGCCAGCCGCCCCGGCAACATCCGGCGTGAAACAAGCGAAGCTTGATTTTGAAAGCAGCGATCACCAATTGAATCTGCGTTACAGCTTCGATTCGTTTGTGGTCGGCAAGTCCAATGAGTTTGCGCACGCGGCGGCGCGCGCGGTGGCGGAGCAACCCTCGAAGGCCTACAACCCTCTGTTTCTCTATGGCGGCGTGGGCATGGGCAAGACGCATTTGATGCATGCCATCGGGCACACCATCAAAAAGCGCAATCCCGCCATGCGACTGAGCTACGTGAGCGCGGAGAAATTCACCATCGAAGTGATCAATTCGCTGCGCTTCGACCGCATGACCAGTTTCCGCGACCGTTTTCATACCGTGGATGTCCTGCTGGTGGACGATATTCAGTTCATCGCGGGGAAAGAACGGACACAGGAAGAGTTCTTTCACACATTTAATGCGCTGTACGAGCAGCAGAAGCAAATTGTGATTTCTTCGGATTGCCTGCCAAAAGAAATTAATTCGATCGAGGAGCGGCTGCGCTCGCGGTTTGAATGGGGTTTGATCGCGGATATTCAGCCGCCGGATCTGGAAACCAAGATTGCGATTCTCCAGAAGAAGGCCGAAAACGATCGGTTCAGCTTGCCGGACGAAGTGGCGGAATACATTGCGCGCGCGATCAAGTCCAACGTGCGCGAGCTCGAAGGGGCGCTGACACGGCTGATGGCTTATGCGTCCTTGACCGGAGCGACGATTTCGCTGGCGACAGCGCAGCAGGTGCTCCGCAACATCATCGCTTCACAGGAAAAGCGCGTCACCATCGATCTGATCCAGAAGCGCGTGAGCGAACATTACAACATGCGCGAGCAGGACTTGAAGGTGCGCAGCAACACGCGCGCGATCGCTTTTCCCCGGCAGGTAGCCATGTACATCGTGAAGCAGCTCACTACCGCGTCGTTGCCGGAGATTGGCCGGCAATTTGGCGGCAAGCACCACACGACGGTGCTGCACTCGATCAACAAGATCGAGGAGATGCGGCGGTCAGACAAAGATCTGAACCGCACGATCACGCGGCTGATGGATACCCTACAGTAACCATCGTAAACGCCAAGAGTGCCAAAGCAATACGATTGGCCCATAGACTCACCACGACTCTTCGCCCGAAACGTAGCCTATCTCGCAAGGTAACTGTTGTAGCTGAGGAATACGCGTGAATTGGCGTTAGGCATTTCCATGTGACAATTTGTGGAAAGAACCGTTGTGAAAAGGTGTTGGAGAAGATATGGAAATCCTGTTGAGTGTTGTGGGAGATATTTTGTTTTGATTGATCGTGCGAGTCTTGGCGGCGCGTTTTCACCAATTCCCACAATTCGCCACTTGGGACCGTTTGCGCTATGCCCATGGGACAACAGTGGTTGCAGAGCTTTCCACAGTTCCACAACGCTCATCACAACAACAAGCCTTATAGTCTTTAAGGATCAGCTAAAATCCTTGTAGTTGTGATAGTGGTTGTGGAAAACCGCGGTGTTCAGGTGGCAGCGGCTTGGAGGTTAGGGGTCAAGATTCCCACGTATTTCCACAGGGTTTCTGCAAGCAGTGGGCTTTATACTTTTGATAAAAGCGAGTACAGTACGACAGCGGTGGAAGAGCGGCGAGGAGCCTAAATGAGCGCACCAGGAACCGCACGCGAGGAACATCAAGCGATGGAATTCAGCGTTACCAAATCGGCGCTTTTGAATGAGCTAAGCACGACCCAAGGCGTAGTTGAACGCAAGACGACCATCCCTATTCTTTCGAACTTGCTGGTCGAGGCGAAGGGCAGCCAATTGACGATTACTGCCACGGACCTGGAGTTGAGCGTCCGCACGTCCTGCGAAGCAAAGATTAAGAAAGAGGGCGCGGGGACTATCCCTGCAAAAAAGCTGCTGGAGCTCGTGCGCTTGCTGCCCGAGGGCGAGATCAAGGTCAAACTACTCGAGAATCACTGGGTCGAAATTGTCAGCGACCGAAAGAAATACAAGCTCGTGGGGATGGCGAAGGAAAATTTTCCGGCGCTGCCTGCGATGCCCCATACACTCGTTAAGATTCCTGCCGCGGTTATAGAAAGCCTGATCGCCAAGACTAAGTTTGCAATCTCCATGGAGGAGTCTCGCTACACATTGAACGGTGGATTGCTGATATTGAAGCCGGATACTCTCGCGATGGTGGCCACCGACGGGCACCGCCTGGCGCTTGCGGAGACAGACCAAAAGCTCGCCGGCTTGAATGGTGAAGTGAAAGTGCTGATTCCGAAAAAGGCGATGGACGAAGTGGAAAAACTGGCGAGCGCGGCTGGCTCCGATGCCTCCATCGAGTTCGCCAAGGATGAGAGCCATTTGTTTTTCCAGGTGGGCCACCGGCTGCTGATTTCGCGAATCCTGACCGGGCAATTTCCGAATTACGAAGCGGTGCTTCCGCGCGACAACAACAAAACAGTGGTGCTCGAACGAGCAGAACTGAGCGATGCGGTTCGGCGCGTATCGCAGCTTGCCGATCAGCGTTCGCACGCCGTGAAGCTGGCCGTGTCGAAGGAAGGCGTCGAGATTTCCGCTTCAAGCCCTGAATACGGCGAAGCCAAAGAGAATATTGAGAAGGAGTATAAGGGCGACGCCATCAGCATAGGTTTCAATTCCTCGTATATGCTCGATTTTCTTGCCGCCGCCGCCGATGGGCCTGTGAGTATTGAATTGAAGGACGAACAGTCCGCCGGCCAGATGCGCCCGCTGGCCGACGAATCCTACCGCTATCGCTACATCATCATGCCGATGCGCATTTGAAACGGTGCTTCGGAGAGAGCAAGCGCTGCGCATTCCGGCGAATCCTTTACCAATACCTTAACTATGGTTTGATTTAACTCAAAGAATAATATATGTTCCGAGATGCCGTTTTTGAGGTTCCAGAACGGAACCTCAAACCCGGGCTTCGATGCAAATGCCTTCGCAGAACGCCATTGTTCCACCTGCTCTGATCAGTCAGAAAATCTTCTTTGTACGCGGCACTCGGGTAATGCTGGACGCCGATCTTGCCCGACTCTATGGTGTTGCGACAAAAAACCTGAACAAAGCCGTGAAGCGAAACACAAGCCGGTTTCCTTCCGATTTCATGTTCCAACTTTCACCCAAGGAACTGCACAGTTTGGGGTTCCAGTCTGGAACCTCAAAACCAGGGCGAGGAGGTCGTCGCTATGTTCCTTATGCTTTCACGGAGCAAGGTGTGGCGATGCTTTCCAGCGTACTCCGCAGTTCGCGAGCCGTTCAGGTAAACGTCGCGATCGTGCGAACCTTCGTCCGGCTTCGCGAAATGCTCACCACACACGAAGAATTGCGCCGAAAAATTGACGCAATGGAGAAGCGCTACGATGCGAGATTTCGGACCGTTTTTGAGACTATTCGCCAGATGCTGGAAACACCAATTCCAGCGAAAAGCCGATCGGATTTCATGCAAGACTTGAGTACTCCAGGAAGTCTCATGGATCTGCAAAAGCAAGTCTAAATAGCACAAAATAAATACTTTACAGAACATTCGTGACATCTTCTGGCCTTGAGAAAGTCTCCAGATTCAGGTACACTTTATTGGCTGTCGATTCGCAGTTCGGTAACCTCCAAATCGGCACGTCGGCCAAGTAAATTCGGCCCAGCCAAATAGCTTCGCGCCAGGAGCTATGGAGCCGGAAACTTGGAGTTAAGAAGTCTTCGCCACGTCTCGCTGCGCGAGATGGGATGGAGCAGGAACCCTACGAGTTCCGGTCGCTTGCGATCGGAATCAAAGGGTAAGGCGACGTACGGGGCATTCCGCGAGCACGCCTTTCCTCGCTTCACAAAAGATTGAGCAAAGTTTTTGAGCGCTGAGGCTCACCGCATAGCTCGGGGTCCGTCTTTGCGCGGTAAGAATTTCGTCAGGAGCGTACATGGGCGATAAAGAAGCGGTGACCGGAAAAGCTCCGGGGCACCAGTACGACGCGAAGTCAATCAAGGTGCTCGGCGGGCTCGAAGCTGTGCGGCTGCGCCCCGCGATGTACATCGGCTCGACGGGAGACATGGGACTGCACCATCTGGTGTGGGAAGTCGTTGACAATTCCGTCGACGAGGCCATGGCCGGCTACGCAGATGAAATCACTGTTACGGTGCACGCGGATGATTCGGTCACGGTGGTCGATAACGGCCGGGGCATTCCAGTGGATATGCACGCCACGGAAAAACGACCCGCGGCGGAAGTTGTGCTCACAGTACTCCACGCCGGCGGAAAATTCGACAGCGATACGTACAAAGTTTCCGGCGGATTGCACGGCGTCGGAGTTTCCGTTGTGAATGCGCTCTCCGACCGGCTGGAACTGGAAATCTCGCGCGATGGCGCCGTGTGGGAACAGTCCTACGAAAAAGGCAAGCCGACCACGAAGCTGAAGCAGACCGGCAAAACGCGAAAGACCGGCACGAGCGTTACGTTTCATCCCGATCCGGCCATCTTTGACAAGACGGCATTCAGTTTCGATACGCTCTCGCAGCGATTACGCGAACTCGCTTTTTTAAACAAAGGGCTGAAAATCACGCTCACGGATGAACGCACGGAGAAGACCGCGGAATTCCGTTTTACGGGCGGCATCGGCGAGTTCGTAAAGCACCTGAACCGCGGCAAGGCCACGCTGCACGATTCGCCAATCTATATCGAAGGGAAGCGCGGCCCAGTGGAGATCGAGATTGCGCTGCAGTACAACGACACGTACGGGGAAAATATTTTCGCTTTCGCAAACACGATCAACACGGTGGATGGCGGGACGCATCTTTCCGGGTTCCGCTCCGCGCTGACGCGCACCATCAACAATTTCGCCTCGTCGGCGGGAATGCTAAAAGAACAAAAAGATGAAGTGACCATCACCGGCGACGATGTGCGCGAAGGCCTCGTTGCCGTTGTGTCCGTGCGCCTGCCACAGCCGCAGTTTGAAGGGCAGACCAAGGGCAAGCTGAACAGCGATATCAAGGGCGACGTCGAGCAATTGGTCAACGAGAAGCTTGGCGAATGGTTCGACAAACACTCGACCGTTGCACGGCGCATCATTTCCAAGTGCATCGATGCCGCGCGCGCCAGGGAAGCTGCGCGCAAAGCCCGCGAACTGACGCGGCGCAAGTCCGCAATGGATTCGAGCGGCCTGCCCGGCAAACTTGCCGATTGTCAGGAGCGCGATCCCGCGCGATGCGAGCTGTTCGTGGTCGAGGGCGAATCGGCCGGCGGCTCGGCGAAGATGGGCCGCGACCGCAAATACCAGGCTATTCTGCCGCTGAAAGGCAAGATCCTCAACGTTGAAAAAGCGCGTTACGACAAAATGCTGGGGCACGAAGAAATTCGAGCCATCATCACGGCGCTCGGCACGGGCATCGGCAAGGATGATTTCGACGCGGGCAAGCTCCGCTATCACAAAGTGATTCTGATGACCGATGCGGACGTCGATGGCTCGCACATCCGCACGCTGCTGCTGACGTTTTTCTTCCGCCACATGAAGGAGCTGATCGACCGCGGACACATTTACATCGCGCAGCCGCCTCTGTATCGAGTGAAACGCGGCAAAACCGAAAAATATATCCGCGATGAGCGCGAATTCGCGCACGAGTTGATGAAGCGCGCCACGGAAGATCATGTGGTGAAGGCCAAAGAAGGCGTATCGCTTGAGGGCGCGGGGCTGACGAAGTTTCTGCTGAATGTGCAGGAGTACGAAGCCGCCGCTGCGAAACTGGGCCGGCGTTTGCGCGAGCACGGTTTGGTGGTATTGCTTGCGGAGAGCGGCCTCGAGAAAAAGACGGATTTCGAGGACAAGAAAGCGCTCGACAAACTATTGAAGGAAATCGAGAAGGCCAAACTAAAGCTCGAAGGCAAAGTTGCTTTCGATGAGGAGCACAGCCTCTACGAAATCCAGTTCGGCCCGCCGCACAACCAAAAAGTGAACTGGGCGCTGGCATCGACGGCGGATTACAAGCGCCTGCGCGGGCTGGCCAAGCAGATCGATGAGTTCAACAAGCCGCCATTCACAGTGGCGCGCAACGGCGACAAAGTGAACAAGGAAAACGTGCGCGACGTACTGAATTACGTCGTGGAAGATGCCAAGAAGGACTTCACGATCACACGATTCAAGGGCCTGGGAGAAATGAACGCCGAGCAGTTGTGGGAAACCACGATGAATGCGGACACGCGCACGCTGCTCCAGGTAAAACTCGAAGACGCCGTCGCCGCCGAGGATATCTTCACCACGCTGATGGGCGAAAACGTGGAGGCGCGGCGCAAGTTCATCGAGGACAACGCGCTCGAAGTCGTGAATCTGGATATTTAGCCCTTCTCCCATGCTTTACCAATTGGGTTGGACGACATTGCCGGGGCTGCGCGGATTGAGTTGCAGTGGATTTCGTGCGACGCCGACGGCGGAGCCGGACAATGAGGGTGGCGTGGCTATTGAGTTTGCGAACGATGCCAAGCGCGACGACTTTTTGAAGCAACTTGAAGAGCACTTTGCATCGCGGCGCTTCACAAATGCAGCGGACGCATTCGATTCGGTAAAGGCCTGGGCGTTGGAGCACGCTGGGAAGAGCCAGGGAGAGCGAATTTCATGACCGATGCGAGCCAAATGACTGTGCGGATCCTCAAGCGCAACATGCAAAACCTCTCACAGTCCAAGGACGAGGAGTACGCCTACTGGCAGAGCCGGCCGCCCATCGAGCGCCTGGTGGCCATGCAGGAACTCAGCTTTGCTTTCTTCGAGGAGCGCGACGATGAAGCTGAAATTAGACAGCAATTTTTGCGATCTCCTGTTTGCCTTCCGCGCTTCTAGCGTGAGGTATCTGATAATTGGAGGTTGGGCCGTGAGCATTCATGCCCAGCCTCGTGCTACCCAGGATATGGACATCTTTGTGAGTCCCGATCAGACCAACATTGAAGCGGTGTATGACGCATTGATCAAATTCGGAGCTCCGGTGAAGAACATGGACAAAAGTCAATTTCTGGAGCCAGGCACTTTTTTCCGCATTGGTGCACCGCCTTGTCAAGTAGACATTTTTCCCGGAATTCCGGGAGTGCAGTTTGAGGCGTGCTGGGCAAACCGTGTGGAGGTTCTCTTGGACGCGGAAAACGCTTTATCCGTGAATGTCATCTCGGCAGAGGACTTGATTACTGCAAAAATCGCGAGTGGAAGAGAGCAGGACCTTGCGGATGCGCAGGCCATTAGAAGGGCCCAGCTGCAAAAGCCGAAAGCCTAAGAGTTTGGCGTAAACGTCTGGCGACTCGGGCCTAGTGGCGGCGTGCCCCAAGCCAGCGGAAACTAACGAGGATGTCTAGAATACGGGCGTAGGAGCGAGGGGACATGGCGGACGAGACAAACAAGTCGATACTGCTGCCGGTCGATATCGAAGCCGAGATGAAGAAGTCTTATCTCGACTACGCGATGAGCGTGATCATCGCGCGCGCGCTGCCGGATGTGCGCGACGGCTTGAAGCCCGTGCAGCGGCGCATCCTCGTGGCCATGAACGACCTCGGCCTGGCCTCGAACCGCGGCTATCGCAAATGCGCCAAGATTTGCGGCGACACTTCCGGCAACTACCATCCGCACGGAGAAGCTGTCATCTATCCCGCGCTGGTGCGCCTGGCGCAGGACTTCAACATGCGGTACCCGTTGATCGACGGGCAGGGGAATTTCGGTTCCGTCGACGGCGATCCGCCGGCGGCCATGCGGTACACGGAAGCGCGTCTTGCGAAGATCAGCGAAGACATTCTCGCCGACCTCGAAAAAGAAACCGTCGATTTCGTTCCCAACTTCGATCAAACGCGCGAAGAACCCTTTGTTTTGCCCTCCCGCATTCCGAATTTGCTCGTAAATGGCGCGAGCGGCATCGCCGTCGGCATGGCCACGAACATTCCACCGCACAATCTGCGCGAGATCGTGGAAGCGGCGGTGATACTGCTCGACAAGCCGGACACGCCGCTGAAGGAAATCATGAAGCTCGTGCCCGGGCCGGACTTTCCGACCGGCGCGTACATCGCCGGGCGCGAGGGCATCGAGGCCGCGTACAAGACCGGGCGCGGCAGCTTCATGATGCGCGCCAAAGCCGCCATCGAGGAAGTCGGCAAGGACCGCGAAAACATCGTGGTCACCGAAATTCCGTATCAGGTCAACAAATCGAAGATGATCGAGCGCATCGCTGACCTAGTGCAGACCAAGAAGATTGAAGGAATCGCCGACGTGCGCGACGAATCTTCCCGCGAAGGCATGCGCGTGGTGATCGAAATCAAGCGCGGGGAAGAATCGCAGCTCATCCTGAACAACCTTTTCAAGCACACGCAGATGCAGGAATCGTTCGGCATGATCCTGCTGGCCATCGTGGGCGGCCAGCCGCGCGAACTGGGCTTGATTCCCCTGATCAAGCTGTTTCTCGAGCACCGGCGCGACGTCGTAATACGCCGCACGCGGTACGAGTTGCGCAAAGCCGAAGAACGGGAGCACATCCTCGTCGGATATCAGGTTGCTCTCGACCATTTGGATGCCGTCATCCGCATCATCCGCGGTTCCTCGAGCCGGGCTGAGGCCAAGCAGAACTTGCTCAACTATTTTTCCGAGCAAGACGTCACCATCACGGAGAATGGGAAATCCAAGAAGCTCGAAGGCGTCAAACTGGACGGCAGGAAGTACCGAGTTGCCGCGCTTGAAGGCGAAATCACTCGCTCCGTTTCTGATGGCTTAACGCCCATTCAAGTGGACGCCATTCTCGAGCTGCAACTCCACCGACTGACGCAGCTCTCCGTGGACGAAATTCTCAAGGAATTGAAGTCCATCCGCGAACATATTGCCGAACTGAAAGAGATTCTTTCCAGCGAGAAAAAGCTTAAGCAGGTGATCACCGCGGAATTGCGGGAAGTTCAGAAGGCCTACGGCGACGACCGGCGCACCCAGATTGTCGACAAGGTCGATGAAATCAAACTTGAAGACCTGATCGCCGATACCGAAATGCTGATCACCGTGAGCCATGCGGGCTACATCAAGCGCACGGCGGCGGACACCTATCGGCATCAATCGCGAGGCGGCAAGGGGCGCATCGGCGCACGGACGAAGGAAGAAGATTTCGTCGAGTATCTCTTCATTGCTTCCGCGCACAGTTACATCCTGCTCTTCACCTCCAAGGGCCGCGTGTACTGGCTCAAAGTGTACGAACTGCCAGAAGCCGCCGCGGCCACTCGAGGCAAAGCGATTTCCAGCCTCGTGAAATTCCAGGAAGACGAAAAGCTGACCGCTCTCGTCGCCGCACAGAATCTCGAGGAGGAAGGCCGTTTCGTCTTCATGGCCACGAAAAGCGGCACGGTGAAGAAATCGGCGCTGACGGAATTTTCCAATCCGCGCTCGACGGGAATCATTGCTATCAACCTCGACGGCAAGGATGAACTCATCGGCGCTAAGCTCACCGACGGCCAAAAAATGGTCTTTCTTGCCAGCCATGAGGGGCAGGCGATTCTTTTCCGCGAGACGGAAGTGCGCCCGATGGGGCGCAATGCCGGCGGAGTAAACGGGATGGACCTCGACAAGGACGACTATGTCGTTAGCATGGATGCAGTCCAGCCGGATTTCGAGATCATCGCCAAAGAGCACAAGACCACCACACAAAATCTCGAAGAACTGGAGAACGAACAGATCAAGGATTCGCTGGTGACGCTGATGCTCACGGTTGCGGAAAAGGGCTTTGGCAAACGCACCCCGCTGGCGGAATACCGCATCACGTCGCGCGGCGGCAAGGGCGTCGTGAACATGAAGACCACGGACCGCAATGGCTCCGTCGTGGCTACGCTGCAGGTAACGGAAGAGTCCGACGTGATGATCATCACCCACGACGGAAAAGTGATACGTGTTCATGCGAACGAGATTCGGGAAGCCGGGCGCTCTACTCAAGGAGTGCGCCTGCTGCGCCTCGAAGAAGGCGACTCCGTCGCCGCCGCTGCCGTTCTGCAAGAAGAGCAGGAAGATGAAAAGAAATAGGTGGCCTCTGCGCCCCTACGACTTCAGGAGTTGGTGTTAGAATCCTTTCCCTTATGAAGATCAAGCGGCGTTTGTTTGTAATCGCACTATTGTTGTCCGCGCCGTTTCCGTTCCTTACTCGGGCGGAAACGGCCGAAAAACCCCCCGCGAAGGGCCAGTACTTCGCCTACGTCGGCACCTACACTTCAAAGACGGCCAGCAAGGGAATTTACGCGTACCGATTCGATGCGGAGAAGGGGCAGCTCACACCGATCGGCGTTGCTGCGGAAACGGCGGATCCTTCTTTCATGGCCGTCCACCCCAGTGGCAAATATCTATACGCGGTGAATGAGATCGGGAATTTCAACGGAGCAGTCAGCGGCGCGGTAAGCGCTTTTGCTATCGATGCAAAAACCGGTGCGCTGAAATTTCTGAATCAGGTGCCCACTCGCGGCGCGGGGCCCTGCTACGTTTCACTCGACCAGACGGGCGCCTACGTTCTGGTCGCGAATTATGACAGCGGCAGTATCGCCTCTTTTCCCGTGCATGGTGATGGGAGTCTCGGCACCGCCAGCGGGTTCGTTCAGCACTCCGGCACCGGCCCGAACAAGGAGCGCCAGGAAGGCCCGCATGCCCACTGGATCGGTACGTCGCCCGACAACCGCTTCGCGCTTGCCGTCGATTTGGGCCTCGATCAAGTGATCGTCTATGGCTTTGACGACAGCAAAGGGATTTTCACACCGATGCTTTCCGGTTTTGCGAAATTGAAACCTGGCTCGGGCCCGCGTCATCTTGCGTTTCATCCCAATGGAAAATTTGCCTACGTGCTCAGCGAGATAGAATCCTCGGTGACCGTTTTTTCCTATAAGGCCAAGACGGGCTCCTTTTCATCCCTGCAAACTATTTCTGCTCTGCCGAATGATTATTCCGGTCCGAAGGAAGCCGCGGAGATTGCCGTGCATCCCCTGGGAAAATTTCTCTACGCGTCGAACCGCGGCCACGACAGCATCGCCGCATTCGCGATCGATCAAAAGAAGGGAACTCTGAAATCGCTTGGGCAGGTCTTGACCGGCGGCAAAACGCCCCGTCATTTCGCGATCGATCCAACGGGCGCATACCTGCTTGTCGAGAATCAGGAGTCGAACAACATCGTTATCTTTCACATCGATCCCGCAAGTGGCAATCTGACGCCGACCGGCCAAACGGTCGACGTGCCTTCGCCGGTGTGCCTGACGTTCGTCGGCGCGCAATGAGCCGGGAAAGGAACGGGAGTTGACGCCGCAGGAAGAAATTGAGCTGCTACTCCGCGTCGTGGCCCGCATCGCTCAAACGCAACTGGAAAAGGGTGGATTCATCCCCTTTGGCGCCACGCTGGGATCGGGCCGGGACGTGCAATTGTTGATACCGAACAGCGCGAAGGGAGAGATGACGATTGAAGTGGTCGACGCCTATTGGAAAAAACAGATGAGCAAGGCGATCCAGACCGGCAAGGTAAACGCGCTGTGCACGGTAGCCGATGTGCGCGTCACTGACGGTGATGCGAAACTCGTTCCCGGAGTATTCATCCACGTCGAGCACTCTGGCGGGGATTCAGAAGATCTTCTGTACCCTTACACAAAAGACGCAGACTCGAAAGTCACTTTTCTGGAGGTTACGCGAGCAGTAGCGAATCTACAATTCTTCGGCATTTCGGACAAACCTCCACAGCTTTAGGCCACCTCCTTGATACGCATTCAGGATTCTCGAGCAGATAATCAGTTAAAGCATTCGAATGTGGAATTGCGCGTCATCCGCTGTTGAGGCGCGCCGCAGAGATACTTATCTTCTCCGCTTCCATTTACGTTAAAATCCCGCGTTTACTGTAGTTCCCAGGGAGATGGTCATGATCCGAGCGTCATGGTTCAGAGTCATTGTGTATTCCACGTTGGCGGTTGCCCTCGCCGTTCCCGCAGCATGGGCGGATGGCGAGACAGCGCCCGCGCGGGACGCCAAACAGCCTGTGGATGAGTCGTACACGGCGAAAATTCACAAGTACACCACGCAGCCATTCTTTACGTCGCCGCTCGTCGACTATCTGCCTGCTTCAAAAAATGTTCCGACTCCCGAGGCCGTTCTCGGCGACGTGGCCGGAGCACCAGGAATCCTGCCTTATGCGGAAGACGTTTACAAATACATGCGCCTGCTCGAAAAGGCCAGCCCGCGCGTGAAAGTTTTCTCCATTGGCAAGACGGAGGAAGGCCGCGAGATGATCGCCGTGGCGGTCTCTTCGCCGGAAAATCTGAAAAACTTGGAGGAAAACCGTGCGCGGCTGGCGAAGCTTGCCGATCCACGCACGATAAAACTCGATGACGCAGAAGCCGACCTCATCGTCGCGCAAGCTGTGCCCGTCTACTACATCACCGGAACGATTCATTCCCCTGAAACGGGAGCGCCCACGGCTTTGATGGAACTGGCGTATCGCTTGGCCGTCGACGAGAGCCCGTACATCCGCGAAATTCGCGACGGCATGATTACGCTCATCACCCCGGTCGTTGAGGTCGATGGCCGCGATCGCATGGTCGATATCTATCACTGGCATCTTTCCCATCCGAAGGAGTTCTATCCACCGTTGATTTACTGGGGCAAGTACGTGGCGCACGACAACAACCGCGACGCCATGGGCATGACCCTCAAGCTCACGGAAAATGTGCTCAAGACGTATGTCGGCTGGAAGGCCCAGGTGATGCACGATCTGCACGAATCCGTGCCCTATCTTTACGACAATACAGCCGGAGACGGCCCGTTCAACGCCTGGGTCGATCCGATTCTCACCGACGAGTGGGAAATGATTGGTTGGCGCAACGTCGCGGACATGACCAAGTTCGGCATGCCGGGCGTTTTCACGCATGGTGTTTTTGACACCTGGTCGCCGGGCTATTTGATGTTCATCGCCGCGATGCACAACGGCATCAGCCGGCTGTATGAGACATTTGGCAACGGGGGCGCGGATACACTCGAGCGCACGCTCGACCCAGAGGAGTACGCGCGGACGTGGTACCGGCAAAATCCTCCGCTTGCCAAGACCCTTTGGTCGCAGCGCGACAACAATAACTATGAACAGACCGGCTTGCTCACCTCGCTGCATTATTTCAACGAAAACAAGCGGCTGTTCCTGAAGAATTTTTATCTCAAGGCAAAACGCTCGGTCACGAAGCCCGGCGCGGAAGGGCCTGTCGCGTATGTTTTGCCTGCCGACGACCCACGGGCGGACTCACAAGCCGAGTTGTTGCGCGTCCTGCAAAAGCAAGCGGTTGAAATCTCGCGTGCGACGAGTGCTTTCACAGTGGCGCTTCCCGTCAAGAAGCCCGCGAAAGCCAAGAAAGAAAAGGATGAGAAGGAAAAAGAATCGGCTCCCGCTCCAACAACGCGAGAATTTCCCGCCGGCAGTTACATCATTCGCATGGACCAGCCCTACTCGCGCATTGCCGACGCACTCCTCGATTACCAATATTGGAGCCCGGATGATCCGCAGAAAACGCCGTATGACGATACCGGATGGACGTTTGGCGAACTGTTCGGCGTGCAGGTGGCGCGTGTCACCGATCCGAAGGTTCTGGATGCCGCGATGGAGCGCGTCAAAGAAATTCACGTGCCGGGAGGTGTCAGCGGCGAAGGCACGATCTATGCGATCAACAACAACGCCCAGCCTGCCCTGGCGACGCTGCGATATAAGCTGCGTGACGCTTCGATCGAAGCGGCTGAGGAGCCCTTCGAGAGCGGCGGGAAAAAATTCAGTCGCGGCTCGTTTCTGCTTCGCAATGCAACCCGCGCTCAACTCAATGACGCCGTCTCCGGCCTTGGATTACAGGCGATATCTGTTTCCGCAATGCCTTCCGTCAAGACGCATCCTGTGCGCGCCGCGCGCGTCGCTCTAGTCCACACCTGGCTCAGCACGCAAGCGGAAGGCTGGTGGCGCATCGCGCTCGACAATCTCGATATTCCCTACGACTACATCAGCACGCAGACCGTCTCCAAAATCAGCGACCTGAACGCCAAATACGACGTCATTCTGTTTCCGCCAGTCGGTTTTTTCGCAGGCCCGACCCTCGTCATCAACGGATTGCCGGGCGCCTGGGGCAATCCGCTCCCCTGGAAAAATACGCCCGAAACGCCGAACCTCGTCGGCAAGAATGATTCGACGGACGACATGCGCCCCGGACTGGGCTGGGACGGCGTGCAACATCTCCAATCGTTCGTTCAAAAAGGAGGCGTTCTCCTTACCGCGACGGACACCTCGCGCTTTGCGCTCTCCATCGGGCTGGCGGATGGCGTCAGTGTCGGGAACGCCCAGAAAATGAAGATTGTCGGTTCTGTCGTCGGCACTCGGCTCGTTGATGGCGCAAGCCCCATCGCCTACGGCTACAATGAAAAACTCTCCGCCTATTGCGATAACGGACCGATTTTTTCGCTGACCAGCATTTCCGGTGGACGCGGCTTCCGCCGCTTGGGGGGCCCAATGCGCACACGTCCCACAGGGCGGGGCACGATGGATGATCCGGATTTTACCGTGGGACGGCCCAGCGTCGAGGCTCCCGAGGAACCCAAATCCGAAATCTGGGAAACTCCGCCGGTGACAGACGAGCAAATGCGCAACAACTTCCGAGTGATTCCTCCCGCGGGTCGCGCACGCGTCATCTTTCGCTATGCGGATAGCAAGGACTTGCTCATTTCGGGACTCGTCGAGGGCGGCGATGAAATCGCGCAGCATCCCTCGGTCGTGGACGTGCCGACGGGGAACGGCCATGTCGTGCTTTTTTCGATCAACCCGGTCTATCGCGGCGAAACGCGTGGCACCTATTCACTCGTGCTCAACACTATCCTGAATTTTGATAGCCTCAACGCCGGGCGCAAGCTGGCTGAGAAATAATGCAAACTGACGGCCCCACCTGGCGCCTGAAGTACAGCCGCCGATCTCATGCATTGGGATTTTCTGGCCTTCTTGGAGTAGAATCCCGCCCACCATGGCGAAGCGCAAAACCAAGAAACGACTAGCTCGTCCCCCCAAGTCACGCAGGGCAAAAGCCGGTTCACGTAGGTCCCGGAGAGCCACTAGCGCCAAGCTCCCTAAGGATGCCGTGACTCTCATCGTCCATCTTCGCCCGCGCGAAGGGCAAGAGACACTCTTGGAGGCCGAATTGCGAGCTCTGGTAGGGCCCACGCGCAAGGAAGATGACTGTCTGACTTATGATCTGCACCGCTCGGTGGAAGCGCCGAGCGCCTTCCTGCTCCACGAAGTTTGGGCCAGCCGCGAGGCTCATTCGCGCCACACCAACTCGCCGCACTTCCTTCGCTGGAACGCCCGCAAGGACTCCCTACTCGCCTCGCGCGACGTCACTTTCTGGAAGCAAGTTATTTGAAAAATTGTTTGAAACGCCGAATCGCGTGTTCAACTCTCCGGCGGCGCCACGTAGTATCCCGGCCTCGTGCGCACCTTCAAATCTTTGCGATCGAGTTGCACTTTGATTTCGTGATAGCCGATGGTATTTGAATCCGTCGGCGCATAGCTCACGCTGTATTGCGAATGCAATTCCCCGCCAATTTCGTCAATCGCCTTTTCAATCGACCGGTCCTTATAAGTCGAAAGGTGCGCGCCGCCGGTCGCCGTGCACGCCACTTCCATGGCGTGATCCTTCACCTTGTTATCCGCGTGCTGCACCGCCCAGACAGCGAGCCCCAGCAAATCGACCCCGGAGGTCGTCGGAGGTTGGATCGTTCCAGGTGGAGGTGGCAGAGTGGAAATGCCCGGAGGTGCTATCGGCGTCGGCCCTCTGCCACTTGGCTTCGAATGCAATTCCGAACGGGTAGTGGAAAGTCCCACGCTATAAATCGTCACATTCGCGAGCTGCGCCTTCCTCAACACTTCGCCAAGTTTCGCTTCGCTCCCCGCATCCACCGTTTCGGACATAACCAGCATCACGCGCCGCCGGCCAGGCCTCTCCGCTGTTGGTTGCGGCATGCGACTGCTCAGCATCTCCACGCCCACCGCCATGGCGTCGTAGAGCCTCGAGCCGGAAGTTCCCGTTTGCAGGTGCGACACGACGTTCTCGATCGCGTCGCCTTCGCTCGTGAAATCCTGCAACTTGTCCACGGCGTCGTTGAAGCCTACAACGGCCGCTTCGCCCTCCGGCCCCATCACTGTCTGCGTAAAAAGGATCCCGGTCTTGCGCATCTCCGGCAGAATCGGATCAATCCGCGTGCTAGTCTCGACCAAAATCACTACAGAAACAGGATCGCCTCCCAGGTCAAAGTGCGAAATCTTCTGCTCCACGCCATTATCCGTGATGCGGAAATCTTTGGCGTCCAAGTCGTTCACCATTTCGCCTTTCGCATTGCGCACCGTCACCGGCATATTCACCAGCGCCACGCGAACTTTCAGCTGCGCCTGCCCGTCCGGCGGGGCTTTCTGAACCGCCTGGCCCGGCCTTGGCGCAATCGGTCCTTCGGGAGCTTGTGCGCGCAGTGCTCCGACTCCCGCAAGAAGAGCCACGAGCAGCAGCGCGCTTTTACCTGTGTTTTGCCTCATTTCGTCACCCTGATAGATAAAGCCCAGGCATCCGCAGTGTACTCAATTCGACGCACTCGCACCGGAAGACGTTGCCGCAAGCGCCCGCGATTCCTACAATGAGTGTTTACATCTTTCGGAGAGAAAAGCCCATGTCCGCAGGACACCTCAAGCTCAAGCCGCAGCACGCCCCCAAAGCGCCACATGAAGATCCCAGGTTTCTTGAGAGTACCCCCGCGCGGCCCCTGCGCATCCTGGCGGAGTATCTGCATCCCCTGGTGCAGCTAAAAAGAGAAGGCATTGCCGACACCATCGTTATGTTTGGCTCCGCGCGCATCGAATCTCACGAAACGGCGCTGGCGCGCGTTACGCGGCTGAAAAGAGAAAACGTCAGAAAACTTTCCTCGGCCGCGCAAGCCAGACACCGTGGCGAAGTTCGCCACGCCAAGAGTCTCCTCGAAATGTCTCGCTATTACGAGGAAGCGCGCGAACTCTCCCACAAAATTACCTCGTGGGCGCTCACGCTTGGACCCAGGCCGCGCCGCTTCGTCATTTGCTCCGGCGGGGGCCCGGGCATCATGGAGGCCGCCAATCGTGGCGCCATCGAAGCCGGCGGCAAATCCATCGGCCTTTCGATCGAACTGCCCCACGAGCAGTTCGCCAACGCCTACATCAGTCCCGAGCTCAGCTTTAATTTCCACTACTTCTTCATGCGCAAACTTTGGTTCGCGCAAATTGCCAAAGCCCTCGTCGTTTTTCCCGGCGGCTTCGGTACCATGGACGAACTTTGGGAGATGCTCACGCTTCTGCAAACAGGAAAGCTCCCCAAACACAACATCATCCTGATCTATGGCCGCAGGTATTGGGACAAGATTCTCAATTGGAAAGCCATGGTGAACTGGGGCACGATCAACGAAGAGGAATACAAAATGTTGCAGTTTGCCGACAGCGTCGACGAAGCGTTCGACCACATCCGCGCAGGCCTCGAGAAATACCACATGGAAGTCGATCCCTTTTTGCAGGCCTATTGACCCGCTCGGGTAGAATTAACCTGTTTATATTCATTCCGTTGCAAGAAAACCGAGAGATTTGCAAGAGAAGGGTGTTTTATCTCTTGTACGTCCTCCTATTCCAGCCGGGGGAAATTCAGGAGGGAAGGACAATGGGAACGTTCTTGAATCGAAGCTGGAAGTTTCTCGGTAAGGCAGCGCTACCCACAGCCGCCTTGGCTGGTTTGCTCGCTTTCACGGGCACTCCCCGCGCGTTGGCGGCCTATGATGACAATTGCCAACGCCGCATCGCCAGGGCCGACTACAAGCTGCACGAAGCGGCCGAGCGCCACGGATGGGGCAGCAGGCAAGCCGAGCACTGGCGTCATGAATTGCATGAGGCGCGGCAACGCTGCTGGCGCGAACGCCATCGTTGGTGGGATGAAGATGGCCACCGCTGGCACACCGATCGCGACTGGGACGATCGCGATCACGACCGTCACTAACCTCTAAAACTGAGTACCTTCACGGGCGCAGCGAATAACAGCTGCGCCCTTTTTTATTTATGTGACTTTCTTATCGCTTCTCACGCTTTATTTCTTTTCCCCGCGGGACGCAACATCTGTGAGGCGCAAGTGTTTTATGAACATGGGCGCCACCCGAGAGCAGACCTGGAGACGCCCGGGAGGACGCAATGTTCACCAACGTTTTGAAGTCCGTGTTTGGCAAGGCACTGTTAGCTACGGCCGCTTTGGGTGGTGCTCTATGTTTCGCTGGCGCGCCAAATGCACAAGCCGACGAGCGGGATCGCGGCAGGGATCGAGATCGCATCGTCCGCTACGATTACCACAGAGACTACAGGGTCCGTGAAGATGTCCGTCGCGGATATTACAGCCCGCGTGCCAATTACTGGCGCATCGAGCGGCGCGAAGCGTTTGCCCGCGGCTACTACGACCGGTTCGGCTGCTGGCACCGCTATTAAGTTTTGATGAATCGCAAAAGAAAAACGGGGCGCAATGTTTTGCGCCCCGTTTTCATTTTCAGAATTGAGAACGAATCAGTTCCTCGCGCCGGTTAATTCGTCGGAAAAAACCGCTTCAAAGCGGCGCTCTTCGTCCTGGTCGTGCAGCAGCACCACCGGGACGACACGCAGCGATCGCTTGCAGGAATGGCATTGGGTCACTTCGCCCTGCAAATCCTGCAGAAAGCCGTCCGTAAAACGATATTGTGTCCGCTCACGCCTGGCATTTTTCTGGTCCTGCGCGCCGCAGTACGGACATACAAACTCGACCTTGTCCTGCTGCGGATCGCGGTCTAGAGCAGCCCAACCCGTGCGGCGCACGCCAATTGTCTCTACATTACGCCCATCCATCGGGATAACCCTCCTTCAGATCCACGTCCACTGGCATGGGATGCGCGCGAGAGCATTTCCGATTCATCAAAATAAGCGCCCTATAATCAATAAGATGCAATTGCCTCTCGGCACTCCGGCAGTGTGAGTGTCCGGAGCGAGCGTCGACGAACTGCCGGAACAAACCCACCATGCAACGAGACCACGCAGCGAATGGAACCATGACTCTTACCGAACGCACGCCCAATCTCATGCAGCGACTGTCCCGCCTTCCAACGACGCCACAGCTCGCTCTTCTGCATCGCGGAAGCCCAAACCGTTGACCTGGCCTCATGCCTCACCACCTTTGCAAAGAAAATCTATATCAGATGGTGTTGCATCGACCCATTGAGACCACCGCCGTTACCGGAAAAGTGCCGAGGGAGCCCGGACTGGTGTTCTTGACAGGTCTCCGGGCTACCAGGAAAACATACAGTTATTTGAGTTCCTAACCCAGGGCCGGTGCGAAATTGCCTTATGGGAGGCGCTGTCAGGTGCCATAAATGAGGTTACTTTTCGAACAACCCTTATTTCTGATGAGAATCCGACTTGTCCGGTCATCCTTGAGAAGCCCGGTACCATCGATCAACCCACATGACTGAACAAACGATTGAGTCCGCTGCTTTTCGAAAAGCGCTGATAGAGAGCGAGCGTCATCGCATATTGGGGGTCGTCGCGTTCGTCACCTGCTTCACCATCGCAATCGCGCTTCGTATCGTCGTCTATGGCTCGAAAATGAGTCCGTGGGGAATTGCCGCATCGGTGCTGCTTTTGGCTTATGAATTTGCGATGCTTCGAACTGTCGATCGGTCCCTGCGCGAAAACAAGGAGCTTCCTCGTGGGCTCTGGCTCTTTACGGTGTTGTTGGAAATTTCCTTCATTGGTATCGGGATCGCCTTTTTCTCCAGCTCGGCGCTGGAAGCCGCTTACCGGCCGATCGCCACACCTTGGGTTCTCGCCTACTTTGCCTTTCTCATACTTTCCGTTCTTCGCCTTAGCCCAAAAGAGTGCCGGTTTGCCGGACTCATCGCGGCCATTTCCTATCTCGTTGCCGCGTACTATCTCGGCTGGCGCGCAAGTTTTCGTGATCTTTCCAGTCATTCCGTGACTCAGACTGCCGTCGGCTTTTATGCCATTATTCTGCTTGCTTGCGGCTTCATCGCAGGAGGCGTTGCACGCCAAATCCGTAAACACGTCCGAGCAGCACTAGAGGAAGCGGAAACCAAGCGGCAGCTAGCTCAGGTTCAGCACGATCTCGATATCGCCCGGTCGATCCAACAATCCCTCCTACCCAGGGTCCGCCCGAACATTCGAGGGTTTGAAATTGCCGGTTGGAATCATAGTGCAGATGAAACGGGGGGCGACTTTTTCGATTGGAGATCGCTCTCCGATGGACGGCTCGCCGTTATTCTGGCCGACGTGATGGGTCACGGCATCGGCCCAGCGCTGCTGGCCTCTGTCTGCCGCGCTTATTCCCGCGTTAGCTTCGACTCGGGGGCATGCCTCACGTCCATATTGGGCCAAATAAACAAGTCCTTCGGCGAGGATGTCGCCGCAGAACGCTTTGCCACGTATGTTGCTGCCGTCTGCGCTCCCGGTCAGGATCGCGTTGAGGTTCTGTCCGCGGGACATGCCCCGCTCTTTCTTTATTCAAGCGGAACCCGGGAGGTCGCGAGATTTGATGCACAGGCGTTGCCACTGGGCATCAGGCCTGAGTTCACTTCGGACTCGCCAATCATTTTCAACCTTCAGCCCGGAGATCTGCTCTTGCTGATCACCGACGGTTTTTTTGAGTGGGAAAATGCCTCAGAAGAGCAGTTCGGGTTTGATCGCCTATCCAGCATGATTCGTACGTTTAGCCATCTCCATCCCGAAGAGATTATTGCCGAGCTTTATCATGCCGTCCTGGCGTTCTCGGGTGGAACCAGGCAGAAGGATGACTTAACAGCCGTGCTCATCAAGCGCATAGCGACCTGAGAATAAAATCAAGCAAACATCCGGCAACCATGTGTATAGCGTTTTGATTGTGGATTCTTGCCGATCACACAGGTAATAAGGTTTGATTGCGCCTGATTGATGTTTTAACGACGCCAGCCTCGCGACGGCCCGGGTATGGCCGACGAAATCATCATGGTTACAGCCGTGATTCTGGCCGTCGGCGTGATGATGTTTTCAGCGAGGCCCATCAGCTTGTTCGTTAATCGCCATCCAACGGTGAAAGTCCTCGCGCTGTCGTTCTTACTGCTGATTGGCGTCTCGTTGGTCGGCGATGGCCTCGGCATGCACATACCGAAGGGTTATATCTACTTTGCGGTGTGCTTCTCGGTCTTGGTGGAAGCGATCAACCTGCGCGTCCGGAGAGCCGCTGCGCCTGTTCACCTGCATGCGCCCTACATGTTATGCAATCATGTCGGTACCGGGATCAGTTTTTCCGGAAAGCGGACTAACCGGGCAGTTGGCGGGATGTTATGATTCGCAAATCAGAAGAGCCAGTCAAAGACGATGCAATCTATCATAAAAGTTGGGCAACGATTCAATTTCACAGTACTGACGGACGATACTCCGAGTGAGCGCCAAGCAATCGTGATTCGGGTGCTCTCGAACCAAGAAGAAGGGCTCGGTCTTGATGTTGATCAGTATATGTCGTATTGGGTTGAGGCTCACGAGCTTACAGAAACAGAGTCTTCAACGACTCTCATCTTTGTTCGTAGCACCGACGGGAAGGTATATCTCGATGGCAAAGTGACCGACGTCACCTTACTGCCGTGACGCGGACTGATGATTTTCCAGTCTAGTCACTCGACTTAGTCCCTCATTGTCGGGTGGACTCTTCCATCTCGGCTAGACAATTGTAGCTTGATTGCATCGAGACTCACGACTCAACTCCTGATTAACGTCGTTACCGGAAACTGACCCAGTATCCTTCGCTGCTGCCGCTTACGAACAAGCAGACAGCGAGCGTTGGTGACGTTCGGGAACTTGTTCACCATTCCGGCGTCCAAGGTACAGAGGACGCGCGCACCTCACATCCCTGCGAGCGCGGCGCCGGTCTCCTGCGGTAGTTGAGCAACCCACAGGGGACTGGCGTCGCAAGAATTCCTGTTCCTCCTCGCAGAACTTTCTTCTGGAGGTGTGTGATGTCTGTCCAACCCGAACCCAATTCGCAAAATGATTTTGGTTTTTTGCAAGGCTGTTTCGTCGAAGGCAGTCCAGAGCAACGTAAACGCGAACGCCGCATTCGCCACCGCGCGTTGATCATTTCCGTCGCCGCGCAATGCGTGATACTCACCGCCATCGTTCTCGTCCCGCTGTTCGGGAAACCGGAACGCATCGCTCTCGCTATGACTCCGATTCCCCCCTATTACCACAACAGTGGACCAACTCGTCCGCCTTCTCCAACCAGGGAACCAGTCCGACATAACTTTCACATCATTCCAGAGATTTTCTTTGCGCCGACCCGCGTTCCACCCCATGTCGTTGAGGGCCCCGTCGGCGAGCCACAGAACCCCGCAGGATTTCCTACTGGT
>Ga0070706_100000628_pt1 | contig 40586 bp, 42 predicted proteins | sample KBSK5501metaG_FD_65476 | JGI IMG/M metagenome (GOLD analysis project Ga0070706, IMG submission 65476) | Corn, switchgrass and miscanthus rhizosphere microbial communities from Kellogg Biological Station, Michigan, USA - KBS K5-50-1 metaG | ecosystem: Host-associated > Plants > Roots >... | reverse complement strand
TGCTCCTCGCCCGCTAAAGCCAGCAAATTGACCATCGCCTTGCCTTTCGCGGCGCGGCCGGCCTCCGGTATCTCATGGACTTTGAGCCAATAGACCTTGCCCGCATCCGTAAAGAACAGCAGATAGTCGTGCGTCGAGGCGGTGAAAAGCGTGGCAACAAAATCCTCTTCCTTGGTTCCCATCCCGATCTTGCCTTTGCCGCCGCGCCGCTGCGCACGATAGAGCGAGACGGGATTGCGCTTGATGTACCCCGCATGCGAGATCGTGACCACCACTTCTTCCTGCGCGATCAGATCCTCGATGTTGATGTCCGCCGCTTCCGGAACGATCTGCGTGCGCCGCTCGTCCTTATATTCTTCCCTGAGGGCTTGCAACTCATCCTTGATGATCTGCCGCACCAGCGCCTCGGAATCGAGCACCGACTTCAGGTAGGCGATGCGCTTGATGATCTCCTCGTATTCCTGCGTCAGTTTGTCCCGTTCCAGTTGTGTCAATCGTTGCAGCTTCATATCGAGAATCGCAGTCGCCTGCGTCTCGGAGAGCGTGAATTCGCGCATCAAACCGATGCGCGCCTCCTCAGGGGAGCGCGAGCGCTTAATCAGCGCAATCACCGCGTCCAGGTGCGACAGGGCGATCTTGAGTCCTTCGAGGATATGGGCCCGTTCCTCGGCCTTGCGAAGGTCGTAGGCGGTGCGCCGAACCACTACCTCCCGGCGGTGCTCGATGAAGGCTTCTAAAATCTGCTTCAACGTCAGCAGTTCAGGACGATTATTGACCAGGGCCAGCATGATCACGCCGAAGGTGCTTTGCATCGGTGTGTGCTTATAGAGCTGGTTGATCAGCACTACAGGGATCTCACCTTTCTTCAGCTCGATGACGATGCGCATGCCATCCCGATCCGACTCGTCCCGCAGGTCCGCGATCCCTTCGATGCGTTTGTCTTGAATCAACTCCGCGATCTTTTCGATCAGCCGGGCCTTGTTGACCTGGTAGGGGATTTCGGTGACCACGATCCTGTCTCGGTCGGTCCGCTCGTCGGTCTCGACGACCACTTTGGCCCGCATCTGCAGCAGCCCTCGGCCGGTACTATAGGCGTCCTTGATGCCCTGGGTGCCATAGATATAGCCCGCGGTGGGGAAGTCCGGGCCCGGGATCACCTCCATGAGTTCGTTGACGGTCGCGGCCGGGCTCGCGAGAAGCAACAAGAGACCATCCACCACTTCGGCAAGATTGTGTGTTGGGATATTGGTCGCATAGCCGACCGCAATGCCGCCGGCGCCGTTAATGAGCAAGTTGGGGACATTGGCAGGCAACACGGTCGGCTCGGTCCGTGAGTCATCATAGTTAGGACGAAAATCGACGGTGTCTTTATCGATGTCCGCCAACAGCGCTTCGGCCAGCTTGGTCAGCCGGGCCTCGGTGTACCGCATGGCGGCGGGGGGATCGCCGTCCACCGACCCGTAGTTCCCCTGGCCATCCACCAAGAGGTAGCGCATGTTAAAGTCCTGCGCCATCCGAACCAGGGTGTCGTAGATCGCCGTGTCGCCGTGGGGGTGGTAGTTCCCCATGATCTCGCCGACGATCTTGGCGGATTTGCGGGGGGCCCGATTGTGGACCAGACCCATCTCGTTCATGCCGTATAAGATGCGCCGATGGACCGGCTTCAGGCCGTCCCGGACGTCCGGCAGCGCCCGTCCGACGATCACGCTCATCGCGTAATCGAGATACGACGAGCGCATCTCGTCTTCGATGGCAATAGGGGTTAGGCGTTCGTCAACCGGCATGGTTCTCCTTTAACTCACCCCTCCTTTGTAAGGAGGGGTTGGGGAGGTAGAGTTCGACGCCACCCGCGGGAGGCAGCCCGGCGACTGGCCCCGCTCTTCGTCTCGCTACACGTCTAAATTCTTCACTTCGAGCGCGTGTTGCTGGATGAAGTTGCGCCGGGGCTCCACCTCGTCGCCCATCAGCGTGGAAAAGATGTTGTCCACCCCTGCAATATCCTCGAGCTTGACCTTCAGCAGCAGGCGCGTCTCGGGGTTCATCGTCGTCTCCCAGAGCTGCGTCGGGTTCATTTCTCCCAGGCCTTTGTAGCGTTGGATCGTGAGCCCGTGTTTGCCGATCTCGAAAATTGCCTTCAGTAATTGGGCCGTGCCAGAGTACGACGTCTCTTCCTCGCCGGCCTTGATCTTGTAAGGCGCCCGTCCAAGCCCGATCGCCGAGGGCGACCACTTCTGCAGTTCACGAAAATCGGCCGAGCCGACGAGATCATGGGTGACATCCAGCGTGTGGCCTACGCCGTTTGTCTGGATCCGGCAGATGATCTTGTTGGTCTCGTGCTCTTCGTCGCGGGCAATCTCCAGGGAGATGGCGGCGCCCGCATAGAAAATCTCCAGGCTCTTCTTGGCGTTGGCCACGACCTTTTTGAGCGCGGTGGAATTCTTGAGCAGATCTCGATCCAGGGTCGGCTCATCTACAAAGGCCCGCAAAATCCCCGCCTCATGCTGCTTTTTCGCAAAGCGCGGCAGAAGGTTTTCGAAGGCGATGATCTTTTTGAGAATCGGCAGGAGGCGCCGGCCCGTCACATACGCCTGACCGCTCTCGACGTACACTTCGACTGCCTCCACCGCGAGGTCCGCCAGATAGTCGTTGAGGGCGCTGTCATCCTTCAGGTATCGCTCGGTCTTGCCTTTCTTTACCCGGAATAGCGGCGGCTGGGCAATATAGATATACCCGCGATCGATCAACTCCGGCATCTGGCGGTAAAAGAAGGTAAGCAGCAGCGTGCGGATATGGCTGCCGTCGACATCAGCATCCGTCATCAACAAGATCTTGTGGTAGCGCGCGCGCGTGATATCGAAATCGTCCTTGCCTTTTTCGGCGTCCTCGCGTGCTCGTCCAATGCCGGTCCCAAGGGCCTGGATCAGCGTACGGATCTCCTCGCTGTTGAGCATTTTGTCGAAGCGCGCCCGCTCGACATTCAGAATCTTGCCTTTCAGCGGCAAGATGGCCTGGAACCGACGATCGCGCCCCTGCTTGGCGGAGCCCCCGGCCGAATCTCCTTCGACGATGAACAACTCGCTATGGGCAGGATCCTTCTCCGAGCAATCGGCGAGCTTTCCGGGAAGGGAGCCTGAGTCCAAGGCGCTTTTGCGCCGAATGAGTTCCTTGGCTTTGCGGGCAGCTTCGCGCGCCCGTGAAGCATCGAGAGCCTTCCCGACGATCTTGCGGGCGATAGGAGGATTTTCCTCAAAGAAGGCCCCGAGCGCCTCGTTCACGGCCGCTTCAACGATTCCCTTGACTTCGCTGTTGCCGAGCTTTGCCTTGGTCTGACCTTCGAATTGAGGCTGACGCAGCTTGATGCTAATCACCGCGGTGATGCCCTCGCGCACGTCCTCTCCGGTCAGCGACTCGGTCTCCTTTTTAAGAAGGTCGTTCGCGTTCGCATAATTGTTGATCGTCCGGGTCAGCGCGGCCTTGAAGCCGACCAGGTGCGTGCCACCCTCCCGTGTATTGATGTTGTTCGCGAACGAGAAAATGTTTTCGGCATAGCCATCGTTGTATTGAAGCGCCACTTCCAGGATCATGTCCGACTTCTGTACCTCAATGAAGATCGGTTTGTGCAGCGGGGTTTTGGCCTCGTTCAGGTGCTCCACGAAAGAGACGATCCCGCCCTTATAACGAAAGACTTCCTGTTTTTCGCGCCGCTCGTCGGTGAGCGAGATGGAGAGGCCCTTGTTGAGAAATGCCAGCTCCCGCAGCCGCTGGGCCAGCACATCGAAGCTGAAATCGAGCGACTCAAAGATCTGCCCGTCCGGCTTGAAGGTGACCTTCGTGCCACGCTTCTTGGTCTTTCCTGTGACCTTCAGGGGAGCAAGCGATTTGCCCCGCTCGTACCGCTGCTCGAAGACCTGGCCTTCCTGCCAGATTTCCAACTCCAGCCATTCCGAGAGCGCATTAACGACCGAGATGCCTACGCCGTGCAATCCGCCCGAGACGGTATACGCTCCCTGCTCGAACTTCCCTCCTGCATGGAGCATCGTCAACGCCACTTCCGCGGCCGATTTGTGTTGAGTGGGATGCATGCCGGTCGGAATGCCGCGGCCGTTGTCGATGACGGTGACGCTGCCGTCCAGGAAGATGGTCGTTTCGATCTCGTCCCCGAACCCTGCCATGTGCTCGTCGACGCTGTTGTCCACCGCCTCATAGACGAGGTGGTGCAGCCCGTCCACGCCGGTGCTGCCGATATACATCGCGGGACGTTTTCGTACGGCGTCGAGTCCCTCCAGGACCTTGATCTGCTCCGCGCCGTATGAATCGCGCGGGCCGACCTCCGGGACTTCCCCTTCGGGCATGGGCTCCTTTGTCGCCATAGGCTCTCCTGGTTGCTGCCTTATACCTTCATCGGCATGACGACGCACAAGAATCCGGGATCTCCTTCCGGTTTCAGCACGCACGGACTCAAGGCGCTCTTCATTTCAAGATGCACAATCTCGCTGTCCATCGCGGCGAGGGCGTCCAGGAAGTACCGGGCGTTAAACCCGGTCGTCAGGCTCTCCCCCCGGTACTGGACCGGCAATTCCTCGGTCGCTTCACCGAGATCCGGATTGCTGCTATAGAGCGTGAGCATCTCGGCGTCGAGCGTGAGCCGGACGGCATTCGTTTTATCGCGGGACAGGACCGCCACGCGCCGCAAAGCTGCTTCCAAGGCGGCGCGATCGACCGTCGCCTTCTTGGTATTGTCTTTAGGGATGACCTGCTGGTAGTTCGGATAGGTCCCCTCCATGACACGCGAGGTCAGAAACACGCCGCTTCTTTGAAAGGTCACCAGGTTTTTCGTAAAGCCGAGCAGCGGTTCGCCGGCTTCTTCCTCCAGCAGGCGGCGCATCTCTTGCGCGGCTTTTCGTGGGATAATGGCCCGGATCTCCTTCGGCATCTCGCTCACGGCATCCGGTGCCAGCTCGCTCTCGGCGACGGCCAGACGATGACCGTCGGTGCCCACCAGACGCATCATGACCTTCTTGTCGTTTGAGACCAGCGTGATCAGGAGCCCATTGAGGATATAGCGGGCGTCGTTGTCTCCGACCGCAAACATAGTCTTTCGGATCAGGGAGGCGAATCCACTCCCCGATATGGAAACGCGACCTTCGCGCTCAACCGTGGGAAGCGCCGGGAAGTCGGTGCCGGGGAGACCAACGATCTTGAATTGGATCTTGCCCGCGTGGATCTGCACCCAATTGTTCTCCTGGGTCGTAACCGTGATCTCGCTGTCGGGCATCTCCCGCAGGATCTCGAAGAGCTTTCTGGCGGAAACTGACACGCTCCCCGGCTCCAGGACCTCCGCCTTGTAATGTCCTCGGATCCCGATTTCAAGATCGGTGGCGACCAGTTCAACCCCATCTTGCTTGGTCTCCAGCAAAATGTTGGAAAGGGCCGGCATCGTATTCCGCTTCTCCACAACCCCCTGGACCCGCTGAAGGCCCGTCAACAACTCGTCCCTGGCTATCCTGATTTTCATGACCCGTCCCCCTGTCGGCTCAGGCGCCTGTAATTTGGCGCTTCAATTCCTCAAGTGTGCCCTGCAACCCGGGATTGTTCTCTTTTGCCTTTTCGATTTGGCGGCATGCGTGCATGATCGTTGTATGATCCTTCCCACCAAAGTGCCGCGCGATTTCGGGATACGACTGCTGCGTGATCTCCCGGCACAAATACATCGCCATCTGTCGGGGATACACCAGCGCCTTCGTCCGGCGCTTTGACTTCATCTCCGAGACCTTGATGTGGAACCTGGCCGCCACCACCTCCTGCACGGCATCCAAGCTCACCACCCTTCTCGCATCGTTCACCAATTCCTTGAGCACGTTTTGAGCCATCTCCAGGGTGATTGCCTGCCCCGTCAATGTGGCGTAGGCGCCGAGGCGGATCAGCGACCCTTCGAGCTCGCGAATATTGGATTTGACATGGGTCGCCACAAACATCGAGACCTCATCGGGCAAGACGATCCCTTCCCGCTCCGATTTGTCCCGTAGGATGGCGATGCGCGCCTCCAGCGGATACGGTTGAATATCGGCGACTAGGCCCCAGTCCAGCCGGGAACGCAACCGCTCTTCCATGTCGGCAATGTCCTTGGGATATCGATCGCTGGACAGGACGATTTGCTTGCGGGCCTCGTATAAGCTATTGAAGGTGTGGAAAAACTCTTCCTGAGTCGCCTGTTTGCCGGCAATGAATTGAATATCGTCGACCAAAAGCATGTCGATGTTCCGATAGCGCCGGCGCACATCGATCATCTTGTCGTACCGGATGCCGTTGATGACCTCGTTGGTGAACTGTTCGGAGGTCACGTAGGCAATCCGCAGGTCGGCGCGTCCCATCACCAGATTGCCGATCGCATGCATTAAATGGGTTTTGCCCAACCCGACCCCTCCGTAGATCAATAGAGGGTTGTATGAGACCCCTGGCGATTCGGCCACCTTCAGACTCGCTGCTCGTGCTAGCTGGTTGTTTGATGCCGCGACGAACGTGGCGAAGGTGTACCGCCCGTCGAGATAGGCTGTTCGTTTTCCCTTTAAGGCGGCAGCCTGAACCGGCCGATCCGGCTCGGGGGTGCTCGTTGGCTTTTCGCGAGACTCTGCTTCGGGCAGCACGTAACTTACGCGCACGGCCGTCTGTCCCATCGCAGTGCCCAGAGCCTCCTCCAGGAGGGTCTGGTAGTGGTCACGGATCCAATCTCTGAAAAACTTGTTTGGGACTGTGAGAGTTGCCTGATTATCATTTATATTTCCTATAGATAGCTCTTTAAACCAGGTCTCGAATACTTCCTGAGAAGCGCGTTCTTTGAGCAGCACCATGGTTTCCTGCCATAGGCTTACCAGACGCTTGTCGGCTCCCATCGTGGTCACCACTTCACAAGTTTTTCACAGGTGTGGATATCTTACCGCTCCATCCAGATTGCACTCCTCCTCCGAGGATGTTTCCACAGCCTCTCCTCAGACGCGCGAACGTGAAAGTAGTGGAAAAGATTTTTCATTTCTGGACTCCCACTGTACACACAACAACTACTCACACTCCTCCTCCGACTCATTTTCTTTCCTAAACACTAAGGATCAAGAGTCACATGCATGTTCACCATGCGACCACCTTATCAGCTGTAAAGATCATGTCGAGTAATCGTGAATAGGAAACGCTCTCGCTATTATCAGGAGAAGAGGGGTCGGTCATGCGGTACATCTTGACACCGCGGACTTGGGGCAACTTTCCCCTGGACGACAGAACGACAGCAACCGGGGACTCCTCGGTGGCTGTCGACTCCAATATTTGGAGAGCCAGAGGATTTACAGGGGGCTTGAGGATGTGTAGCGTCACGAATTGCCTTTAAAAGACCAAGACGCGATCCGCGGACTGGAAAGCATCAGCGATTTCTTGGATTGTTGTCGTCTTGATGGTGCAATCAGGGAGCCATTGTGGCGGGACTTCCGCGTCGGGCGCAATTCGAAAGGCAGTACCCCATTCAATGAAGACGGGTAAATGTTTTTCGAGGATCTCGGAGTCCACGACATTGCTAGTGTCATTCGCGAGAAGATAGGGCGCCCTGCCGCCGAGAATGATAGTGAGATCGTTTCCCTCATTGTGAGAGCCAAGGCCGAGCGCGATGCGAAAAGCTTCGACAGCGCGAGGGCTTTTCAAAGGGTCTGCTTGGATCACTACAAGAACCTTTACTGACGGGGTATGAGCCACGAAGAAGATTCAATTGAGCGCAACGAAACGGTCACAGCTCGAGATAATGTTAGACAGGACCACTAGGCCACAATAAGTGGCCCTGTCGTCCTTCCGCGGTACCCCATGTTGCTGGGCCCCATAGGCACAGGCAAATAATTTCAAGCCTGCGCTGCGGAGCGGCTCAAAGCGCGGATCCTCGACAGTCAGAACCCCTGCATCGATCAGGTACATGTAGACATCCTTACCGGATTGAAGCGCAGCCTCAGAGAGGCCGATGGCAGCGTCGAGATTGGAGTTTTCAGGACCTGTGGACAAAAGCAACCCGAAACTCTGATTTTTCATGCTAATCCACAGGCTCTGAAATGATCTAACATGGCTTCTAGGAAGGGTAAAATTGACATTTATAGTGTAAGTTTAATTTACCACCTCAAAAGCGAAATAGTCAACAGAAAAGAGGTAAGAAAAGTCTTAAAAATCAGAATAAATTTAACCCACGATAAACTACTAATTACCTGTACAGGAGTGCCTGAAACTCCGCCAACGATACGGCCTGATCCTGTCGAGTGGGAAGATGCCGGACGAGAAGCGAGAGATCCTCGGGGTCGACCTCCTTGACAGCCCAGATCATGCCTGCGGCCTCCGCATATTTCAACTGCTTCCCCAGGTCGTCTTCTTCCAGGTAGCTCTCCACGGCAAGCCCGGCGGCACGCAACTGTTCTGCGTGCCGCGTCATCTCGACGAGATCGCCAGCCTGCCGCACAAGAAGGATTCGCTCCGCTTTGGCGGCCCCTGGGCTCTCGCGCTCTTGAAGAAGAGAGAGAATGCGCTCAAATCCGATCGAGCAGCCGATGGCCGGAATATCTTTTCCCGCGAATGTTCCAAGGAGTCGATCATAGCGGCCGCCGCCAAGAATCGACGAGGAAAAGTTTTCAACGACGGCTTCGTAGATGGGACCGGTGTAGTAATCCATCCCGCGGACCAGGATCGGATCGAAGACGATGGAGGATTGAGGGTTGACGGCCAGAACAGACTTTCGAATCGTTTGGAGTCCTGCCAGGACATTCTCAATTTCAGCACGTACTGAAGGATCGCTAATGGAGTTCCAATACTCTTTGAAGTGGGTGACGCGCTCGTCACCATCTGTGTCCTGTGCCCGTAACGCGTGTGCCCACACAAGGAGCGCCGTCACGTTCTTCCATGGCTCGGAGTCAGGTGCGAGAACCGCATCCAGTTCGCGGCGTACTTGAGTGATATCTCCTTTATCCAGTTTGTCCAGGATGATCGTGATAGGACCGATATTCGTCTCGGGGACACCAAACCCGCGCAGCAAGAGCGGCAGGAGCCTCTTGTCACTCAATCGAAACCGGTACTTTCCCAGATTGAGCTTGGCGAGAACTCGTTCGGTGGCCGTAATGATCTCGATTTCATAGGCAGTGGAGGCACCGCCGACCACGTCGATGTCACACTGATAGAACTCGCGATAGCGCCCGAGTTGAGGGCGATCGGCTCGCCACACAGGTCCGATGTGATACCGGCGGAAGATTTTCGGGAGTTTCCCCTGATGGGTCGCCACAAAGCGCGCCAGCGGGACGGTGAGGTCAAACCTCAGCCCGTAGTCCGCGAGATCCTTGCCCTCTTGCTCCGCCTGGGCGAGTTTGTCGCCCCGCTTCAAAATCTTGAACACAAGTTTTTCATTTTCGCCTCCCCCTTTGCCGAGCAGAACATCCAGATCTTCGATCGCGGGGGTGTCGATGGGAAGGTAGCCATAGAGTTGATAGACCGAGCCGATCGTCTCCATGAGGCGCTGCCGCAGCAGCGTTTCCTGGGGCAGCCAGTCGCGCATTCCGGTGGGAGGGCCGATCGCCATGGCGCGGTATCCTAGCCCCTCAATCGAGTCTTATCAAGACAGATGGAAGGCGTCCTTGATGCCGGTCAAAATAAATTGGACGGCGATGGCGGCCAGGATGAGACCCATCACGCGTGTGAACACGCGCATGCCTGACTCCTTGAGAAAGCGCGCGATCGTTGTCGCGCTTCGTAAGGCGATGAACGCGATGACCACATTCAATAGGATAGCGGTGAACAGCACCAGGAAAGCCGGGACGACCGACGGCGCCCGGGCCGCCTGGCCTGTAAGAGCAATCACGTTGGAGATCGTCCCGGGACCGCTGAGCAGGGGAATAGCCAACGGAATGAGAGCGATGTCCTCACGCTGCATGCTCTCTATATCCTCGGGAGTGTGCCGGACTCGGTCCGGCCGTGCCTCCATCATGTCAAAGGCGATTTTGAGCAGCAACAGTCCAGCGACAATCCGGAAAGCCTCAATCGTCACCCCGAACAAGTGGAAGATGAGGTTCCCGAACAGGGCGAACGCCACCAGAACAACGAACACCATTAACAGCGCCCGTTTCACGATTTTCGCCCGCTGCCGGGAAGTGTACTCGGGAGTCATAGAAAGAAAAATCGGGATGTTCCCGATGGCGTCGAGCGTGACAAAGATAGATACGAATGCGGTGATAAAGAAAGTCGGAAGGAAACTCATTACCGGCCGGTCGGCCTGCTGCTGGTTAATCCTTCCCGGGGGTCCTCGGTGGAGATCTTCGCAAGCTCCTCGTACAGATCGAGCCCGCGCTTTATGACCGTTTTCGGATTCACGATCATGAGCCGGGCATAGAGGTCGCCGCTGGTCCCGTCCCGGCGGGCTAATCCCTTGCCGCGGAGCCGCAGCCGTTGCCCGGATTGGCTTGACGGTGGAATCCGCATGGAGACAGCGCCCGCGAGGGTCGGCACGGAGATTTCTGCACCGAGAAGGGCCTCCCACGGGAGCACCGGCAAATCGATCTGCAAATCGTCGGGGGAATCTTCAACAATATGATAGACAGGATGGGGCTTGATGCCGATCTTTAGAAAAAGATCTCCCGGCTTGCCGCCTCGTCTGGAGGGCGCGCCTTGGCCTTTGAGACGAATCCGATCCCCGTTTCGCAGCCCGCGAGGGAGCGTGACATCCAGCTCTTTCGGGCGCACCTGACCGGTTTGATCATGGGCCATCAGCGTGACCCGCCGAGTCCCTCCCCGGGTGATGTCCTCTAAGGGCAACTCAAGTTCGGCCTCGAGATCCGCCGCGCGGGTGAAACCACCTTCACCTGCGCCCGCGCCCCATCCGGTCTGGGGTCCGCCGGTTGGCCCCCGGCGCCCGCCAAACATGGCTTCGAAGAAGTCACTGAAGCTCCCCCCGAACTCTTCGCCTGAGAACCCTCCGCCGGTTCCGCTGCCGCTCCATGTGTACTCCCGGCCGAATCCTCCACCGGGTGGGGGAGTAAATTCCTGCCCGTTCTTCCATTGAGCGCCGAGCCGGTCATACTTTTTCCGGTTTTCAGGGTCGCCGAGGACTTCATTCGCTTCGTTGATCTCCTTGAATTTATCCTCGGAAGCCTTTTTCTTGGAGGCATTCGATTCCATGTCCGGGTGATATTTCCGGGCTAGCTTGCGGTAGGCGTCCTTGATTTCTTTCGCGGACGCGGTTCGCGGAACTCCCAAAATCTCGTAGTAATCTCGGAATTTTACCGCCATAGCTCCAGATTAACCACGAGTGGAAGCTTTGTCCAGAGGTATATCCCAGTTGCATTGTCTCATTTCGGGGACGTCTGCTATAGTGGCCGCCCATGCTCGCAGTCATCACCGGCGCGTCACGGGGAATCGGAGAAAGTTACGCGCGGCAATTAGCGGCTCGAGGCTATGGACTCCATGTTGTGGCCCGCGACGCGGAACGGTTAGCCACGCTTGCGGCAGGCTTGCGGGCGGCGCATCCTGTTCCCATTGAGGAGATTGTTCTAGACTTGGCGCTTCCGGACAGCGCGGAGCGGTTGTACGCGGAAGTGCGCGGCCGGCGGAGCGCTCCGGTGGATCTTCTGGTCAACAACGCCGGATTCGGGCTCTATGGCGAATTTACGGACACTCCGACCCCGCGACTCCAAGAGATGGTCCATCTGCAGGTCGTGACGGTGATGAAGTTGATGCGCCTGTTCCTGCCGGAGATGCGCGAGCGCGGAAGCGGCGCAATTATTAACGTGGCGTCAGTGGCGGGGCTCTTGCCGGTGCCTTATATGGCGCTCTATGCGGCAACCAAGGCGTTCATGGTGAGCTTGGGGTTAAGTGTCGAACAAGAAGTTCGTCCCTACGGCGTGTTCGTCCAGACCTGCTGCCCAGGCCAGACCCTGACCGATTTTCATGGGACCGCGGGTATGAGCCGGCCCTACGCTTCCGGCGGTCAGCAGACCGCCGACGATGTCGTGGCCGAATCCCTTGCCGCCGTGGATCGACGGCGCCCGATGGTTATCACCGGCTACCGGAATCGGCTCTACATGCACCTACAGCAGTTCGCTCCTCGCCAGCTGGTGCTCTGGGTCACCGCCCGCAGGATGAAGTCGCACACTGGAACAGGAGAGCATCCGTCTAAGAGGAGCTAAGCCGGGACTGCACATGAAGGAACGTATTACTCAAGCCATCGAGCAGGGGTTCGAGAAATTTCTCTGGAACAGCCGCTTCATTGTCATTCTGGCGGTGGTCGCCAGCATGATTTCTTCGGTCATTCTGTTCGTGGTCGCGACCTTTGATGTTTTTGAACTGATCGGCAAGGTGTTCAAGTATATGACCTTGTCGGGAAACGAGCGCACGGTGGCGGCCTACGAGGAATTTCACGGAGACGTGGTCGGGCACATCATTGGCGCGATTGACGATTATCTGCTCGCCACAGTCCTATTCATCTTTGCGCTGGGCTTATACGAACTGTTCATCAGCAAGATCGATGAGGCTGAAGCGGAGGCGGCCACCAGCTCCCGAATTCTCTTGATTCACAGTCTCGACGATCTGAAGGATCGCCTAGCGAAGGTCATTCTCATGATCCTCATCGTAACCTTCTTTAAAAACGTCATCCACACGACCTTCTCCGAGCCCTTGAACATCCTATACCTCGGTGTGGGCATCCTCTTTGTGGCGCTCTCGCTCTTCTTCACCCACAAGGGCTCGGAAGCGAAGGAGCGAGGAAACGTGCCCTGATGCGGCTGCCGAGCCGGTCTGTCATCACAGCGGTGCTGTCCGTCGTCTTAGCTGGCACCGTGTATTCGGACGAGAAGCCTGCCGGCCCGGATGATCCGCACCATGCGAGGCCTCCTGCGGTCAAAGGAAATCCTGCCGCCGATCCCACCGCCCCGCCGCGCATCGCCGAGCCGGGACGCCTGCTCTTGAGCTGTATCAGCCCAAAGGAGCCTCGGCCTACCGAAATCTATGCGTCAGCCAGAGACTTCGGTGAAGGCAAGCAAAGCTTTTATCTGCGGCGATGGAATCAGGCCGAAGCTGAAATCATTTATCCTCTTCACGGGCATTTTCTTGATGGCGGCGCTGCCGGAATCTTTATGGTGCATGACGGCAAAGGAATGCGGCAGCCGGCGATCGTCCGTATTGACCAGACGGTCAATATGGGCCTTCTTTTCCTTTGGAGAACGGCGCACGGACTCCGGGCCGCAGTAAATGTCTATGCGGAAAACGAGAGCACCCCGGCCAGCGAAAATGATTTCGAAGTGCATACCTGCCGATGGGGGGAAGAGGCGCGCCTGTCTATCGGCAAGGACCATGTGCGGGCAACGCCGAACAGCGGAGCCCGACCGCCAAGTCATTGGTACCGGGAGTCGGATAACAAGCTATTAGCGTGTACTGCCGTCGGGCCAGCCGGCGAGTACAAGATCGAAGTATTGGGCTCCACAATCTGGCCGGGCCACCTGGCATTTCTGGTGGTGCGAGCTCCTGGTGACGACCCGGTCGGCTATAATGTCCACCTTCTCGAAGGACCAGGACGTCTGCTGATCCATGCGCACAGCTATCCTCACCGAACGCGGTTACAGATGCTGGACACCATGGAGGAGACGGAAACAGTGATTGGAGGGTTGCTCTTGCGCAAGACCGAGGATGGCTACGCCGGTTGGATCGGCTTGGTGTCTTCGGCGGCTGATCCCATGAACACCTCTTTTTCTCGCGATGCAGCGCTGGCTGATTACGCTTCCTTGGGTCATGCCGTGATCCCGCCGCTGCCCGTGAGTTGCCGCTGATTATTCCTCCCCTTTGTAAGGGGAGGCAAGGTGGGGTAGAGACCTTCCGCTCGGAACGGAGAGCGCATCGCCATGCGCTCCTACACCGCGGATGCATAGGTTGGGTTACGGTTTCGGCGTCGCAATGGCTGGAATCTCGCGGCCGGTGGCGTCGCGGCTCTGTTCCCAGGGGACCAAGGGATAGGTCACCTCATCGAACCCTACATTGACATCTTCGGCATCCGCCGCAACGACGCGCAGGCTGATCGACTTTTCGCCTTTTAGGGAACGGGGAATCTTGAAATTGCCGGTAAACAGGCCCTTGCCTTGGTGGTACAGATCGATACGTTGAATAACTTTTTCGCCCAGGCGCAGCTCTCCGTACAGATCCATCTTACGGGATTCCCAAATCCCGAAGGGCTCGATCACGCAGCCGCATAACATCTTGACCGTCGTGCTTACTATGCCTTCATCGCCGATACCCAGGGGCCGCTCCGCGGTTGGCGCTTCGATGGTAACGAGAAGCCCGTCCAGCTCAAGGATAATCCCGTCGCCGGTCACCGCCTTGCCGGGATAGAGGAGCATCATCTTGCTGGCCCGCCGCATGGCGTGCGGAAACTGCAACGGTCCCTCGCCAACGATCTCTACCAGGGTAGGCTGTGTCAATTGAAGTTCTGCCGTGAACGAGGCCGATTCTCGGACGCTGTAAATCGCTTCAGTCTGCAGATGCGGCGTCTGCATGATGACCTTCGCATCCCCGCTCGGGCCGGTTTGCCTGCCACTGGCCAGCACGGCTCCTGTGGCGGCATCACGAATGGTAACTCTTGCGCCGCCCACGTTATCCCCAAGCGCCATGGCGTGATAGGCCACGACACGGACAATGACTGGTGTGGGAATGCTGAGCGGGGCGTCGGCAGCGGGAGCCATTCCGGGCGTCATGGCCAAGGCGAAAACCAGGCTACTGCTGCGCGTTAGATTTCGCGTCATGTTCTCCCCTGAGCCAGCGAGCCTGCTAGTGCGGCGCCGGCATAAACACTTCATTGACGTCACTAAAGGAGCCTCCGGGAGTAGGCCCGCCGCATAGGACGTAAATCTTTCCATCCACAACTGCTGATCCCAAGCCATGCCGTGCAGTCAGCATCGGCGCCTGGGCTTCCCAAACATTGGTCTCGGGATCGTAGGCCTCGTTTTCGTAGAATGTTCCGGCGGGCGCCTCGCCGCCGAAGACATAGATCCGTCCCCCGAGAACGCCGGCGGTAATACCGCTGCGCGCGGTCGGCATATCCGCTTTGCGGGTCCATTGATTATTTGACAGATCGTACATTTCATTGACCGCGAGGTTCTGGCTGTACTGGCGGTTGAGCCGGCCGCCGATGGCGTAGAGTCGACCCCCTGCGACAGCGGCAGCATGGTGGTCACGCGGCACATGGAGCGGCGCCGCACTGCTCCATGAATCGGTCTCCGGATCGTACACTTCATGCGCTCCAGTGTTGCTGTCGCGCGTGTAGCCACCAACGGCGTGCAGCTTGCCGTCAAGGACCGCCACCGCCAGCGCTCCCCTCGGCGTGGGCATTGGCGCGCGCGTTCTCCATTGGTTGCTCTGTGAATCGTATTCGTAGACGCTCGCCGTGGGATTCCAAATGTTGACCATGGAACGGTCGAAGCCGCCGATCACATACAGTCGATCCTTCACGACGCCGATGCCGGCATGATGGCGGCCGGCGGGCATCGGCGCGCGCTCCCGCCAATGATCCGTAACCGGGTCGTACTCCTCGACGGTCGGGGAGACAAAAGTGAGTTGTCGGGCAAAGCCGCCGATCACATAAATCCTGCCACCCAGCGCGGCGGCTACGACCTCTGTGCGCTTTGTTGGTGCCGGAGTCTTGGTCGTCCAGGCGCCCTTGTCAGCCGCGACGCTGATCGCAATCGAGAAGCCGATGCCCACGGCGATGGTCGCAGCGCCGAGAAAGAGATGCAGAGGACGAGGAATTGGCATAGGCAATTATATGGGAAGTCACCACGGGCATCCAGTAGCCCGATTGATTTTCGAAAATCGGTTGGCCTAGAGTGCACCAGAGGAAATCGATGCTGCGCGCCTTTCAAGGAATTCTTCCGAAGGTCGGGGAAAACGCCTTCGTAGAGGAGACTGCGGTCGTGGTCGGCGATGTAGTCATCGGCGCGGAGTCGAGTGTTTGGTTTCTGAGCGTCGTCCGCGCTGACGTGAACTTCGTCAAGATCGGAAGCCGGACGAACATTCAGGATCTCTGCGTCCTGCACGTCACCCACGATACGCATCCGTTGATCATTGGCGATGAGGTGACGGTCGGTCATCACGTCGTGCTGCATGGCTGCACCATCAAGGACCGGGTCTTGGTAGGGATGGGGGCGATCCTGATGGACGGGGTGGTCATAGGCGAAGAGTGCATCATCGGGGCCGGGGCCCTGATCACCGAAGATACCGTGATCCCGCCGGGAAGCCTGGTCTTGGGGAGCCCCGGATGCGTCAAGCGACCGATCACCGAGAAAGAGCGGGTGTGGATCAAACGGTCGGCGGCGAATTATGTCCGCTATGCTTCGGAACATCGATCCTCGAGAACCGCCTCCACAGCAGAGCGGTGAAGCATGACAGAGGAACGTCTTTGGACCATCGGCCATTCCACGCGGCCGATCCAGGAATTTCTGAGTCTCCTCGTTCGACTCGGCGTCCGGCAGCTCGTAGATGTCCGGGCCATCCCGTTTTCCGGGCGAAACCCGCAGTTCAATCAGGATGTTCTTTCGGACTCGTTGGCCACGGGGGGACTGGTGTACCGTCACATCGGCGCGCTGGGCGGGCGGAGGAAAAGCAGGAGCGACTCGAAAAACGTCGGATGGCGCAATGCGAGTTTTCGAGGCTACGCTGATTACATGCAGACGCCCGACTTTCAACAGGGGTTGCAAGAGCTCATTGACGTGGCGCAACGCGCCCCGACAGCGATTATGTGCGCGGAGGCGGTTCCCTGGCGATGCCATCGGTCCCTGATCGCGGATGCTCTAGTTGTCCGAGGCTGGACAGTGCTGGAAATTATTGGCGATCAGAAGCCCAAGGCGCACGAACTCCCCGCGTGGGCGATGGTTGAAAATGGAGTCGTGACATATCCAGGGGAAAGCGCCCGTCTCGGCGGGGCCCACGGGTAAGAGGGTCGGTCCTGGCCGACCCGGGGCTGGGCGGGTAAAATGGGAGGGTGCAATGGGGAAAGCGCCCGTCTCTGCGGGGAGGGCGAGTGATAACGGTGAAGCGTCTCATCTTCCTGCCTCTTTATCGGGCGGAGTGCTTGCAACAGTGGTGGGATCCACCAGATCGCAATGTGGATAAACGATGAGAGACGACTCCCCGAATCGCTCGCGGAGCTGGTTAATGGTCTGCAGGACCATAGGGACAGAGATGATCTTTCGTTCCAGGTCGTGCTTGCCTGGAAAATCCAAAAAGGACAATCCGATCAGCATCGTCAGCAGTCCCTGCCCCGGAAGTACCAACATGGCCATGCCTGCCAGAACAAACAGCACCCCCAAGAGATTCTTGACACTGAGTCCTAGCCCGCGCAGCACCGGGTGCCGATCCTTCAGCCATAGGCGCGGGTGGCGTTCATCAAAGTAATGTGGGGGAAGCCGAACCAGAATCCAAGGAATCGCGATAAGACTGCCGGCGAAGGTGGCGATCGACAGAACAAACAGGAACCACGCCAGAGAACTTGAGTAGAGCCAATCCAACATCAGGTTGGGTCCGAGTTCATGGCGCGGGCAGGCCGAAGCCGATGAAAGGTTTGCAAGGACGATCAGCTGCCGGTGGCCATGTCCAGCTTATAGATCAGGCCGTTTACCGCGTCTTCCAGAGCGACGGCCCGCACTTCTCCCGGCGGAAATGCGTTTCTCTCGGGATAGATGAAGGCGCTGGAATACGCCCCTGGAGAGATACGCGGATAGAACGGCCGGGCATCCTCGTAATCCATTTTCCAGAGGCGGGCCTCTCCGTTGCTCGCGACTGAGAAAAGTCTCGTTCCGGTGTTCAGATCGACCGCGACCAAGGTGACGGAAATATAACTGTCGGTGCGCGTTCCGACTCCACTCCCATTCTGGCCGTATTTCAACCAGACGGGGCTGCTCATTTCGGCCGCATTCGGCATGACGACCAGGGCCTGTCGGACCTGGAATGGTGCGCTGGCCTTGCGAAGTTCCGGCAGGGGATCTCCTGAAGGAACCGGGATCGTTGTCACCCCGACAATCTCCAATGACTTGCCGGCTGAGAATTTCTGCTTGATCTTTTCCGCCAGGGCTCGTTGGGACGATTCCGGAGGGGCCGTCGTTCCCTGGGCTTCAAGCCAGACCAGGACGGCTTTCGTCGGTTGTGCCAGAGTGGTCTTGTCCAACACCGGCGCTCCCGCGAGGAACGGATTTGCCGGAGGCGGGTAGTTTACCTGCGACCCGGAACAGGCGAAGAGCAAAACGGAAAAAAAACCGAGCACAAAGATTCTGGTAGTTGTTTTGTTAGTCATGCCGATACCTCCCTGTCGCTCATTGCTTTTGCTTCCCTTCAAGGATTCGTAAACGACGATCGATCTTTCGGAGCCGTAACGCGTTTCCGACCACCCAGGCGATGGCAACCAGCAGCAGGAGCGCGATCCCCATCACCCCCAGCCACATTTCGAATGGCAATACGACCGGAGTTCCTGGATTCTCCATCGCGCCGGCATGCCCGGCAAACGCCTGCAAACTGAGATTGTGGACGAGCATCAGACCGGCATGTCCTCATCGGAGAGCCCGAAATGATGGCCGATTTCGTGGACCACAGTGTCCTGGACCTCGCGAATCACGTCCGCTTTCGTCCCGCACGCTCTCAAAATCGGCCCCCGATAGATGTAGACCCGATCGGGCAGTTCCCCGCCGGCATCGAAGAAAGAATGTCCCTGAATGGACCGGCCGACGTAGAGCCCGAGAAGCTCATCCGGATCGTCATCGGCGATCCCCAGCGCGCGCAATGCCTGGTTGTTCGGCTCTTCTTCAATCTCGATTGCCACATTTTTCAGGCATTGGCGGAACTCGTGCGGCAGCCCCTTCAACGCCTCCTGCACGAGGGACTCAAAAGCTTTGCGCGAGAGCCAGGAGCGTGTCATTGCAACTACCAACGTAGACCTTCGTTCAATTGCTGGTTTTGCTCTCTTGCCAAGCGAGCGCTTCGCAGGCTTGATCGAGCCACCGGCCGCCGGTTTCAAGGATCTCCCGGACCATATATTCCGGATGGCCGGTCTTCTTCGCAGTATAGGCGCAGATGTAGGTAACAATCGACTCGCGATCGAGCTTCGCCGTCGTGGTCTGGGCCAATGCCGCGAGCTCACCGAAACCTGTCCGAAGGATATCCGAGGTGATTGGTAATCCATAAGAGAGCTGCCCGGTAATGTATTGGATCACGCGCTGCAATTCCGGTTCGGTCATATGCAGAATTATATCCGAACTCGCGGGTCCTGTCGCCGAACAGCCCAGACTTTTTGCCGCCTCACGTCTCGGCGGCGCGCACAAACGTGGCGCTCCTTATTCGTCGCGCCGTGCGCTGCTCCCGAATGCACCCGCCAAGCCGGGTACCCGGTCGCTGCGCGAGGCCAGGGGAAAAGGGCGCCCTTCGCGCCCAGGGTTGGAGGGTGAAATAGCGCCCGTTCGTCGCCACCCGCTCCCGGGCTCTAAAAATGCAACTTCTAGCTTTCACGAACAAAGAGTTAGCAATGTGAAGGCGCGCGAGGAAAGCAACGGGAAGAACCATTTAGATTCTCCCCGTTGCTGTTGAAAGGTCTTACTTTTTGCGAACCTGAATGCCGTGCGGGTCGGCCTTCTCTTTCTTTACCGGATTCCCGTCTTTGTCCTTCTCTTCAGCCATCTTGCTGATTGGCGCGATGCTGACCAGACTTCCACCGCGGCCCTTATTCTCAACTTTAATCACGCCGACCCCCGGAGTGCTGCCGACGGCGTTGTTCACGTCCTTGTTGTTGCCGGTCAAGGGGCTTGGCCCACGGAAAGAAGTAAATACATAGCTGCCGTCAGGCGCCGTGTCCATCAAATCGGGGGCCGGATCCTGGCTGACCTCTCCGGAGAGCCGGATCGTCCCGACTTTCACTCCGTCGTTGCTGGAATCGTACACATCAATCAGGTTCAAGTGCCGATCCCCGGACCAGAGGTAGCGATTGTTGAGCGCGACCATTCCGTGGGAGTCCCCACCATCACGGCCGCCGATCCGACTGGGTTGACTGACTGATGGAAGCCCGCCCATGTAGAAGGCGTACACATCGTGGTTGAGAGGAGTCGCGGGCCATCCGCCGCCCGAGTTAAGGTACATATACGAACCGAGCTGTACCCCGCCGCATCCCGCCGCGCGGATTGCGTCTCTCCCCAGCGTGCCCACCAGAAACATGGGGGTGGAGGTAATATCGAATACCGCCAGGCCGCCGCCGCGAAAAGTGACGAAAACGAACTGGCTTCTATTGTCGGTAACCGGGCAGATGGGCGCCACGTCGGGCACATCTTGACCGGACTCCATGGACGTGAGGTTCACGATGTCGCTGTCCTTGATCGTGAACTTCTTGTTGGCGTAATCCGTCCAAATGCGGACCAGCTTCTTCTCGGCGATGTTGGCGCCGAGCGCCATCCGCATGTTCGCGGTCGGCCATGCGGCGTGGGCGTTCTTCCCAAGGCTTACGCAGCCTATTGGCGCGCGGGAGCCGGCGTCCAGGAAGACGACATGCCCGCTGGCGACATAAGAAATGATGGCGTACTTCTGGTCTTTGGTGAAGAAGATCATGTGAGGCCGCTTGGGATAGCCGCCGGCTACATCTTTGCAGGCCTCGGCAAACTTGTCACCGAGGTCGATCGTCTCTGCCTTCGCGGATTTGGCATCTGAGGCCAGCGCTTGCCCGTCATAGATATAGAGTGTGCCGCCGCCGTCTTTTGAGCTGTCGGATTGGTCGATGGCCCAGACTTCGTAGTCCGCGGCTGGGGCAGGCGCCGCACCTGCTGCCGGCGCGGGCGGCGCCGGGACTGCTGATGGCGGCGGAGGCGCTGGAGTTGCTGCGGGCGGCGCTGGTGCCGGGGTTGCTGCCGGCGCGGAGGGCGCCGGGGCTGCTGGCGCGGAGGGCTTCGGCGCGTCGGCGGCTAAAGCCAGACCGCTGCCTAACCCGCACACTAACAGTAGAGAGAGAGACCAACGAAAGAAGCGACGTCGGTATTGCATAGTCATGAACCTCCTCTGCTGAACTCGTCAATAAATGGAGCGGGGGTTGGCTGGTGAATAACTCGGGCCAAACCATTCCATCGCGGCATTCCCCAAAGGGAAGCCTACCACAGGGGCGGTATCATAGTGGCCTTCTTGCCGGTCTGTCAATAATCGGGATGAGGCCGCGTCCCACGGGATAGACGGCCCGTCTTGGTGGGCCGGGAGGGTTTATCCCGTCGCGCATGTCATGAGCGCTCCGGGTCGAGCCAGTTCGGTTTGGCGGGCGGGTGTAATGGTCCCTAGGAAGAATCTGGTGCAACGATAATTTCCCCGCGCATCTGATGTCCCGGCAGGTCACAGATATAAAAGAAACGGCCGGTGGTTCCCGGCCTGAACCGGATTTCTGCCTGCCCACGCGGCGGGATTAGCACCCGGGCGAACCCTGTCTCGTTGAATTCGGGCGCGCCGTTTCCAGTCACCATCACGTTGAGTCCTTGAAAGAGCAAGAGCGGGACAAAAGCATGCAGATCGTGGTCTTCGTTCTTGATGATGAGGGTGACGAGTTCGTCTTTCGTCAGGGAAATGACCGCAGGCATGAAGGTCCGTTCCCTGATAACGATCTCAGATTCAGGCGCCGCCGGCTTCGCGGTCGCCGAGGAATCGAAGAGTCCCAGCAGACAAGTGACCAAGAGCGCGGCTCTGAGGATCGGCGATCTCACTTGGCCTTGGCGAAGACCCGGATGGGGGTTCCGATGAAGGCGAACTCTTTGCGGATGCTGTTCTCCAGATATCGCAGGTAGGGTTCGCCGACATCTTTGGGGTTCTTGCAGAATAGAACAAATGTCGGAGGTTTGGTGGCGACCTGGGTCATGTACGCCGATTTAACCGGTTTACCCTTGCGACTCGGGAGGGCGTTGAGAGCGAGAGCTTCCTGGAGAAATCGATTCACTTGGCCGGTCGGCACTCGGCGAGCGAACGATTCGAGCGCTCGGTCAAGATGTGGAAAAATCCGTGTGACCATCTTGGGTTCGAGTGCCGAGCCAAAGAGGACAGTGGCCCATGCGAGAAACGGAAATCGCCGCTTGAGCTCGGCTTTGTAAACGGTCTTGGCACCTTCACTGGCTTCCCGAAGGTCCCATTTATTCACCAGCACCACACATGCGCGCCCCCCGCGAAGTGCCAGTCCCGCGATCTTCGTATCCTGCTCGGTCACGCCTTCGACGCCGTCCAACATCAACACGGCGGCATCCGCCCGCCCAAGGCTGCGCATGGCCCGCGCGACACTGTAGCGTTCTACGCCCGGATCAATCTTGCCCCGTCGCCGGATGCCGGCGGTATCGATGAAAAGGTAATCTGACTCCTTGTGGCGCACCAGCGTATCAATGGAATCCCGTGTCGTGCCGGGAACATCGCTGACAACCAGTCGAGTTTCTCCCAGCAGGGTATTGATAAAGGTGGATTTGCCGACATTGGGGCGGCCGACGACCGCGATCTTGGGGATCTCGGTGGAGCGTGCGTCTTCCGTCCCAGGCGACATCAAAGGATAAAGGGCGTCCAGCAACTCTGCCACGCCCGTGCCATGCTCCGCCGAGATGGGATAGACCTCCTCGACGCCAAGCACATAAAAGTCTCCGATCAGCGGCTCGGATTTTGGGGTGTCGATCTTGTTGGCGGCCGGGAAGACCGGCTTGCCGGACTTTCGCAGGAGATCCATGACTTCCCGATCCATCGGGGTCAGCCCGTCCCTTCCATCCAGGACGAAAATCAACGCGTCCGCCTCTTCGATGGCGAGCCGGGATTGCTCGCGAATCAACGCGTACATAAGGTCCTCTGAGGTCGGAACCAGGCCGCCGGTGTCGATCAGCCGGAAGGGCCGCCCTCGGTATTCCGTTTCCGCCGAGTGGCGGTCGCGCGTTACTCCCGGGAGGTCTTGGACGATCGCTTGCCGGCGGCCCAGTACGCGATTGAAAAGCGTGGACTTGCCGACATTGGGCCGGCCGATGATGGCAACAGTAAACACTTCACCCTCTATTACACCCGCCCAGCCCCGCGTCCGCCGAGACGGACGCTTTTCCCGTGGCCACAGGCGCGCTTCAGTAGCCGCGAGGTCATGGCGGAGCGGCGTTCAGATAGACGCGCCCCTTCCCGGTTCTGAACGCTAACACGCCTTATGTTGTATGCACAATATTGAGTGTTGTCGGGTTCTGTCGCCGAACAGCCGGGGCACCCGTTGCTCTTTGTATGCAACGGGTCACTAGCTCACGCTCCGCTCGGAAGCAAGCACGTCGCGCTGCGCTCCTGTTCCGGGCGCCCGTTCGGCGCCACCCGCTGTTCTTCATCTGCTTCAACTGTATTGTATAATGGCGCAACTGGGGAAAAGCGGCCGTCTTGGCGGACGCAGGGCTGGGCGGGTGCAATGGATTGGAATGGGATTGAGACGATTCTCCTCGATCTCGACGGCACGCTGCTGGATCGCGCCTTCGACGATCACTTTTATTTTGAAGTGTTGCCGGGGCGCTATGCCGAGGCCAATCGTCTTTCCCTTGACGATGCGCGGGAACGGCTCATCGGCTTGTACCGCGCCGTGGAAGGCGAACTGGACTGGACCGATCTCGATTACTGGACGCGCACCTTGAACCTTGATGTCACCGAGATCAAATCGTCCGTTCGGCACGGCATTCGTCCTCATCCCGATACGCTGGCGTTCCTGGCGTTTCTTCGTGACCGCAAAGTGCCGGCCCACCTGGTGACGAACGCGCACCCAAAGTCATTGGCCATCAAGCTGGCTCAGACGGGACTGGCGCCGTATTTGGACAGGATTGTCACCGCCTTTGACGTCGGCTGCCTTAAACTCAGACCCGAGTATTGGGCGAAATCACAACTCATCTTGGGATTCGATCCGGTTCAGACTCTCTATATCGATGACGATGAGGCGGCGTTGGCTTCCGCCGACACGCATGGCATCAAGCACCTCTATTTGCGCTCCAATCCGAGCTCCGCACTGCCGTCCCAACCCTCCAGGATCTATCGGTCCATCGAAAGCTTCCATGCGCTAATGTAGGGTGTTACGGAAGATCCATCCCCGGCGCTGCTTCTTCGATATACTCTCCGTACGCGGGCAGCGTGGTCAGCCGCGGATCATCAACGGGTCCGCCCGTTGTGAAATGGTAGAGGGACTGGAACTGGGTGTCTTTAATACCCAAGACCTCATGGACGGGGTCGTCGAAGAAGCAGCCGATGCCGGTTGCCCGCACGCCCGCCGCTTCCGCTTCCAGATAAAGGACCTGCCCTATCAGACCCGTCTCCCAGAAGAGCCGCCGATAAAACCAGGCGCCATGCGTCTTCAGCGCGCCCTCGAATTCGGCGATCATTCCTAAAGAAAAGGCGCTCGCGCCCGCAATTTCTTGATGGCAGCTCACCTGCGCCGCAACACGCTGCGCGTTGCCTTCTTCGAGGATATACAGCGGCAAATCCGCAGGACAACGCGCTGGCTTCTTCCATTCGAACTGCTCGTGCATCGCTTTCTGAAGGGTCTCCTTTTTTGAAGGATCGCGCAGCAGCATATACAATCCAGGCACGGTATCGTTTACGCGGTGCACGAACATGGCCAAATGAATCATCGGATCCCAGGGAATGGCATCCCAGGGCATCGGGCGTGCGGCGATTTCCAGGGCGGTGCCTGGCATCACCCGCCGCAGCATTTTAAAGAAACTGTCGGCAGAAATAGCTGTCTTGCCATCAAAGGCGAGCGCGCTTCGCCGCTGGTGGATCACGTGCCGGGCTGAAAGCGGTGTAGCGAGCAATGGTTCTTCCTCTTTTTCGGATGAGCTGAGTCCCAAGGCTATATACCGAGGTTCTCGACCCGCCTTTCTGGATGCGGCGGTCACCTCATCTATAATTTCCCAGGCAACAGGGTCATCCACACTGAGCCGATTCGCCTTGCCCTGCCATCGCTGCTGCGATTCCCGAACAAGCTCATCGACTGCGGACGGTTCCAGGGAGAGCGGGAATTCCCTGGGGCTGTTGTCCGCGGGACAGACCATCGCTATCAGATCGGGACATTCGCGTTCCGCTTGCTCAAAGTCTGTCGCACGATTCAGTCCCAACAGCCCTTCAATCGACTCATCCGAAAGGCCTTCAAGGAGCAGCATGCGCCACCCGAGCGCCGCGGCGGCGATGCGCAACGTGCCGATCGCGTGCCCGACGTCATGTTGGCAGTAGCGAAAAGCCCGCTCGCCATATTTCCACGCTTCCCGCCAATGGATTGACGAAAGGCCGACGAGGAAAGCGTGCGGTGGAAAATCTTTCATGAGCGCGGCGAACCGTTCGTTCGAGTAGCTGACACGCTGCTCCAGGCCGTGCTCTTTCGGCGTGTAGTGGTAGAGCGCGGCCGTCGCAGCAAGGTCCGGGACCGGACCGATCAGCAGATACCCTTCAGTCGGATGCAGGTTCCCGCTCGAGGGATTGCTGCGCAGTGCCCATTTGGTCTCACCCGCTTGCTTCCACGCTGTGATCGAGAGGGCATACTCGAAAAAGTGCGAGATGCTTTGCAGCGAGATTGACGCCGGCGCTACGCTCCCATCGCGATAGAGATCCTCATAGGAAGGCCGATCGGGAATCTCATCAGAGTCCCGAAGAGTCAGCTGGATCAGCGGCGCGGCTTGGAATCGACGGAACGGATTCGGCTGGTTCGCCCAATCAAGGTAACCCAGCGCCCTCGCGTAGCGATTGAACTGGTGCTTAGTCTCCTGGTGATACCGCATGACCTGCGCGAGCGCGATGTTTTCAGGCATCACTCTATGTTACTGGGATTCCCGCATGAAAGCAGCTAAACGTAAGCTTGACTCATCACCGTCCGCGTGGTACTGACTCGCCTCACATGGGAAAACTGGAACTCGCCAAGGCCATGATCGAGACGGGCTCCTTTCATTGGGAGGCCACTCCTCGCTTTACCCTGGCGTCGGGCCGTGTGAGCGAATACTACGTCAATTGCAAGCAGATCCTCTCGCATCCGCGCTACCGGCGGATCGTCGCGGAGTTAGTTGTGGATCATCTCACGGGGTGGGACGTGCAAGCGATTGGCGGCATGGAGATCGGCGCGATTCCAATCGCGACTTCCATCTCGGATTATGTGTTTACCCAAAAGGGGCGCGAACTAAGGACCTTCGTGGTCCGGAAGAAAGTGAAGGACCATGGTATGAAGCACGCGGTCGAAGGATCCTTTCAGGCCGGGGATCGCGTGGTCGTGGTAGACGATGTCCTTACCACCGGCCAGGCGACCATCGATGCCATTACACAAACTCGCGCCGCGGGTCTTGATGTGAAGCACGCTCTCGTGATTGTGGATCGTCAGGAGGACCAGGGCAGGCAGCGCGTCGAAGCCATGGGTGTCCTGCTGATCAGCCTGCTCACGCTACAGGATTTGAAAGAGCTCCAAGGCAGGCCACACGCGTAGCTTCCGCTTTGTCATCGCGAGCGAGCTGAAAGGGTAATGACCATTACTGCAGAATCGACTCAAGGGCCTCGCCGAGTTCCGGATGCACAAACCGGTATCCCGCCGCAGTAATCGCTTTCGGCAGGACATTCTGTCCAGTCAGAATGACATACGCTGCCTCGCCAAGCAGAAGCTTCAGGGCAAAAGCGGGTATCGGTGCCCATACGGGTCGATGCAATGCCCGGCCTAACGCGACGCTAAAGTCCTTATTCGTGAGAGGCTGCGGAGCAGTGGCATTGACAGCGCCCCGGAGGTGATCGTGATCTAGTATATGCAGCATGATCCTCACGAGGTCCTGACGGTGAATCCAAGAGAAATACTGAGTCCCGTTCCCAGCCCATCCTCCCAGAAACATCTTGAACGGCGGCAGCATCTGCGCCAGTGCGCCGCCGTCCTTGTCCAGGACAACCCCGATGCGCAACCGGACGGCGCGTAAGCCCAGTGGCTCGGCTTTTTCGGCCTCGGCTTCCCAGGCCTGCACCATCTGTGCAAGAAAATCGGTGCCCGGTGGGCCATTCTCATCTATAGGTTCACCGTCTCGCGGTCCGTAGAATCCAATCGCCGAGGCATTGATCAATATGCGCGGCCGCTGCGTCTGACGCGCGATTGCTGCGATGAGCTGCCGCGTGCCGTCCACTCGCGACCTCCAGATGCGGGATTTGTAACCGGTGTTCCAACGCTTCTTGAAGATTCCTTCGCCCGCCAGATTCACGACGGCGTCCGACCGGCTGAGCTCGCCTTCCCACGGGCCAGGGCGTCCGCCGGCCTCCCAGTGGACCAGCTCAATGCCCTCGCCTAGGATTTCTTTTGCTCTGAAAATGTCGCGCGACAGGGCGATGACCGAATTGCCTCGCTCACGCAGAGCATGAATCAATGCCTGCCCGATAAATCCCGTTCCGCCCGTGACGGCTACTCGCATAATCCGAAGGATAGCAGTTCTGCTGGCCCTGGGACATCTGTTCGTCTGGTCTCCCACCCAGTAACTGTGTTAGATTTCCAGCGCGATGGAACGCCAATACGAGCACGATCAGGTCGAGCAGAAGTGGCAGCGGATCTGGGAGGAGCAGCAGACGTTTCGGGTCACCGAAGGCACGTCACGCCCCAAGTATTACTGTCTTGAGATGTTTCCTTATCCCTCCGGGCGCATTCACATGGGGCACGTCCGGGTGTACGCGATCGGCGACGTCATAGCTCGCTTCAAGACGATGCGGGGCCATGCCGTGCTGCATCCCATGGGTTGGGATGCGTTCGGGCTTCCGGCCGAGAATGCCGCGATTGAAAAAGGCGTCCCTCCGAACGTGTGGACACGCGACAACATCGCGTACATGCGCGATCAGTTGAAGCGTCTGGGCCTCTCCTACGACTGGAGCCGGGAAATCACGACGTGTGAACCGGAGTACTATAAATGGAACCAGTGGCTGTTCTTGAAGTTCTTTGAGAAGGGCCTCGCGTATAAGAAACGCTCCTCCGTAAACTGGTGCCCGAGCTGCGAAACTGTCCTTGCCAATGAGCAGGTGGAGGAAGGACGCTGCTGGCGATGCGATACGCTCGTCGTACAGAAAGAGTTGGATCAATGGTTTTTTCGGATCACGAGTTACGCCGAGGAGCTTCTGCAGGGTTGCGATCAGCTCACGGCCTGGCCGGCCCGGGTTCTCGCGATGCAGCGGAATTGGATCGGCAAGAGCATAGGCGTCGAAATAGATTTCCCCCTGGCCGAGCCGGTCGCCGACCTGCCCGCAATCCGCATCTTCACGACCCGGCAGGATACAATTTTCGGCGCGACCTTCATGAGCCTGGCGCCGGAGTCGCCGCTTGTAGAGAGGCTGATCACCGGTCGACCTCAGGCGACGGCCGTGCGGGAGTTTGTGGCTCGCGTCTCACGGCAGGACAAAGCGGTACGGACCGCCGTCGAACGCGAAAAGGAGGGCATCTTCACAGGCGCCTACGCGGTCAATCCGTTCACAAAGACCCGTATTCCGATCTGGATAGCAAACTTCGTGCTGGATGAGTACGGGACAGGCGCCATCATGGCGGTTCCCGCGCATGACCAGCGCGACTTTGAGTTCGCGAAAAAGTACGGCATTCCCATCCGCCTGGTAATTCAAAATCCCAAAGAGACGCTGCATGAAGCGTCTCTGGAGGCAGCTTACGAAGAGCAGGACGCGGCCGGCAAGCTGATCAACTCCGGTCAGTTTTCGGGTCTCACCGTGCCGGAGTCCAAGGCGCAGATTGCCGACTTTGTGGAACAGCAGGGTTTGGGGCGGCGGACCGTGAATTACCGCCTCCGTGACTGGGGCGTGTCACGCCAACGGTACTGGGGCACGCCGATTCCGATCATTTACTGCAAGACCTGCGGGACGGTACCGGTTCCGGAGGCGGATCTTCCAGTGAAGCTGCCCCAAAACGTGCCGTTGACGGGCAAGGGAGCTTCACCGCTCGCGCGAGTCGAGTCTTTTGTGCAGACAACCTGTCCCAAATGCGGCGCCCCGGCTCGGCGTGAAACCGACACAATGGACACATTCGTCGATTCCTCCTGGTACTTTCTTCGCTACTGCTCCCCGCACGAGGCCCATTTTCCTGTGGAGCCGGCGAAGGCTGATTACTGGATGGCGGTGGATCAGTATGTCGGAGGCATCGAACATGCGGTCCTGCATTTGCTCTACGCGCGATTTTTCACAAAGGCGGTTCGCGATCTCGGTCTGACGAAAGCGGACGAGCCGTTTACGAGCCTTCTCACGCAAGGCATGGTTACGAAGGAAACATACCGATGCGAGATTCACGCCTGGTTGTTTCCCACGGACTTGATTGGAAGCGACAAGGAAGGCTGGAAGTGTAAGCACTGCGGCCGACCGGCAGAGCGCGGCCGTGTTGAGAAGATGTCCAAGTCGAAAAAGAACATCGTGGACCCTGAGCATCTGGTCGGCGCCTATGGGGCCGACACCGCGCGGCTCTTCTCACTGTTTGCTGCCCCGCCGGAGAAGGATCTGGAATGGAGCGATGCCGGGGTGGAGGGGGCTTATCGGTTTCTCGGGCGAGTGTGGCGATTGGTGGACGGCCAGAAAAAGATTTTTGAGCCGGGGTGGGCGGGTGAGATAGCAAGCAGCGTTGGGATGGAACTGCGGAGGTTGACCCATCGCACCATCAAGAAAGTCACGGAGGATATCGATCGCGAATTTCAATTCAATACTGCGGTTGCGGCACTCATGGAATTCGTCAATGGCATGTATAAATTCCAAGCAGACGCGAAGGGCGCCGGGAATGAGGCCTTCCGGGAGGCAATTGAAACCCTGCTGAAGCTGCTCTCTCCATTCGCGCCGCATCTGGCTGAGGAACTCTGGGCTCGGACAGGCCACACGGAGATGCTGGTGCACCATCGGTGGCCGACGCATGAGGAAGCACTCACTAAAGCCGATGTCTTGACGATTCCGGTTCAGGTCAATGGCAAGCTCCGGAGCAAACTCCTCATTCCTGCGGATTGGACCATGGAGCAGATACTTGAAGCCTCTCTTGCCGACGCCAAGGTCGGGGAGTGGGTCAAAGGAAAGACGATCAAGAAGAAAGTATACGTTGAGAAGCGGTTGGTCAACATCGTGGTGGAGGGGTGATGGCAATGCAATGTTCTCAACCGGCGAGATATTCGGCGGGTCCTGTCACTGGACCACCCCCACCGGCTTCCTATTGTCCAGGCGGCGGGGGGCCCCCGGTCCATGCCACCCGCCTTCCCAAAGTTAGTACAAGAACCATTGCATTGTCAGGAGTGGGAGGGTGGTTATTGGCAGCACTTTTGGTCACAGGCTGCGGGTATGAATTCGGGACGGGTGCCAAACCCGGCGCGGCGTACGGGCTCAGATTGGCCGTGCCGGTCTTCCACAATGATACTTTTGAGCCAATTCTGGATAAGCGCGTGACTGAGATGGTCCGCCGGCAGTTTCTTCAAGCTGACGGCCTCACGCTTGTTAACGATGTCGGTGCGGCCTCTTTGGCCATCGTCGGTCGCATCAACGGCTATGGACTCTCGACGGTCTCATTTCGACAAGGGGGCACTACTGAGAACCGGGTGACGATTGTAGCGACCGTGCTGTTGCAGGATACCGCGACCAAGAAAACTGTATGGGCGGAGGGGTATGTAAGATCGGCCGAATTTTTTCAGACCGCCGATCTTGCGACCAACCGGTCCCGGCAGGATCGCGCCACCGAGGAAGCCGCGCAGGCGCTGGCGGAGGACATCGTGTCCCGGGTACTGGAGGTCTATAGCAGCGGTGAGCTGAAATGAAGGCGAAGCGCGAAGGGATCAGAGTTGCAGAACTCAAACGGCAGCTCGCTTCCGGTGTGTATGCTCCGATCTATGTATTGTTGGGAGAGGAGTCGTACTTGCGGGAGACCGCGCTGGCGGCGATCCGTCGAGCTGTGCTGGGAGCAGAAGATCAGGAGACAGGATTCAATTATGATCTCCTGTACGGGGATGAGACCGACGCGCTCGAGGTGCTGAACCGTTGCGATACCTTTCCCGCCTTTGCCGATCGGCGTCTGGTGATCATCCGCAATGTCGGTGCCCTCCCGGCCCGCGAGACAGAACGTCTTTTGCCGTACCTTAAGGCGCCGGTAGAGACAACCTCTCTGGTTTTGACCGGAGACAAGCTGGATGGACGCCTGAAGTTTTTCCAATCGCTCAAGGCGGCGGCGGTGACGGTGGATTGCTCTCCTTTGGACAGCAGACTCATGCCAGATTGGATCGAGGAGCAGGCGAAGGGGTTTGGACTCTGCCTCGATGATGCAGGCTCTGAAGCGCTTCACCATGCCAGCGGCGGGAATCTCGCGGTGGTGCGGCGGGAGCTCGAAAAGCTCGTCGACTACCTTCATCCGAGCGCCAGCGTCACAGCTGCCGACGTCGAATCCGTGCGCGGCGCGGACACCGGGGCGACCGTCTGGGATTTCCTGGGGGCCCTTGCACGCAAGGACCGGGGAAACGCTTTACGGGCTTTGGGAAAAATCCTTGATGCCGGGGAGCCACCTCTCAGATTGCTCGGTCTGTTGGCCTTCCAATGGCGGCAGGTCTGGAAGACTCGCGAGCAACTCGACCGCCGGGTGCCGGAGGCTGGATTAGCCCGAATCCTCGGCGTCCCGCCGTTTCGCATTCAGGGTCTGGTTGAGCAAGCGAGAATGTTTTCGGATAACGAATTAGCCCGCTGCTTTGACGCGTTCCGTGAAGTCGATTCGAGCTTGAAAGGGGGAGGCCGGGGAGCCGAGCGTTTGGTGATGGAGCGGCTAGTGTTGAATCTTTGCCGGGGGGAGCGCCGTGTTACTTCGTCGCGAGCTTTCGTACCTGCGCGGTGAGCCGCGAGATCCGGCGCGAGGCGGTATTTTTGTGGACAATGCCTTTGGAAGCGGCTTTTGCCAGGCCTCGAGTGGCTTCGCGGAGCATACTGGTTGCGTCCTCGGTCTTATTGGCCTCCACCGCGGCTTGCAGCTTTTTGATAAGATTCTTGACGCCGGATTGCACGGAACGATTTCTGAGCCGTCGTTTCTCTCCCTGACGGGCGGCTTTAAATACATTTTTATGAACGACGGGCATCGCGTGTTCCTCAACGAGAGCGACCAGATTCGTACCATAGCGACTCTTTCGAAGTCAAGAAAGCTGCGGCGGCATGGATATTAATGCCCGGGAACGATTGATCCTGGCGCTGGATTTGCCGTCGGCCGATGACGCGAAGCGTCTCATGGACCGTGTCGGCCAGGAAATCGCCTTCGTCAAAATCGGACTGGAGCTCTTCACCGCCGCCGGTCCCGGTATTGTCCGGTGGGCGATCCAGCAGGGCAAACAGGTCTTCCTGGATTTCAAATTGCTCGACATCGGCGAAACCGTCAAGAGAGCCACGGCCGCCGCGGCGGAGCTTGGCGCAACGTTTTTGACCGTGCACGCCGGCACCAAGACGATCCGTGCGGCTATTGAGGGCCGCGGGGCAAGTCCTTTGAAGATTTTGGGTGTTACGGTCTTGACCAATTTTGCAGATTCTGATCTTGAGGAGCTTGGTATCCGTGAGTCAATGCCGGATGCGGTCGTGCGGCGTGCGCGATTAGCGACGGCGTGGGGGGCCGACGGCCTGGTCGCCGCAGGAACTCAGCTTGAAGGTATTCGGATGCTGCTCGGTAGCAAACCGATTATCGTGACTCCAGGGATCCGGCCCGTGGGTGCCTTTCCCGACGATCAGGTGAACGTCGCGACGCCGACCCTCGCGCTCGCTGCCGGGGCTGACTACCTGGTGGTCGGACGAGCCATTCGGAACGCGCCGGACCCAGCCGCGGCCGCACGCGCAATCCAAGGAGAGATCGCGGCCGCCTGCAAGTAACTCTATTCCACCCGCCCACCCTTCGCCTGCCGAGACAGGCTCTTTACCCCTGGCACCCGCCCCCCATGCACCCATCAGATGGGTACCCGGCGGGGGACGCGGCCTTTTTCCCGGGGCTCGTGGTTGCGCCGGATAGCGCTGTTTGGTACCATTCGCTCTTCAGTCAGAGTATTTTCGATAGGAACGCGGCGTGGCCAAGGCCTCGCCGCTGCCCAGTGGTGGGTATAGCTCAGTTGGTTAGAGCGCCGGATTGTGGATCCGGAGGTCGGGGGTTCGAAACCCCTTACCCACCCCATTTTTTGATTGTCCTGTCGGGGTTTTCATTGACAATCGGGGGTTCTTGTCAGGTTTTTCCCTTCTTCCCACTGATTCTGATTTGAACTACAATCAACACCTCGACAGAGGTGCCTATGAAGAGTAAGCAAGCCGGCTCGTCAACGCCGCCATCGATCTTGGTGATTGACGATGAACCCGACATCACCTGCGTCTTGGGCGACTTGCTGAAGCATGAGGGCTACCAGACGGACGCGGCTTGTACCGGCGCGGAGGCAATCCTCAAAGCCAGGCAGCAACATTTCGGCGCCGTACTCTTGGACATCGGGCTGCCTGATCTGGACGGGCTGTCGGTGTTGAGCCTTCTGAAGGAGATAGATCCCAAGCTGCCGGTCATTATCCTGTCGGCGGACAAGACAGAGGAGAAGCTCGCATCGGCGTTCAGCAAGGGTGCATTCGCTTATCTTCCCAAGCCATATAATATTACGGAGCTGAAAGCCACCCTTCGCCAAGCGGTCGGTGCCAAGGCCTTAGCTCTCAAAGCCGAACGCGTTGAAAGCGCCCTGAGCGAGACCCAAGAGCGCCTCCGTCAAGTGACGGAACATATCCGGGAAGTCTTCTGGCTAACGGATCACAACAAGAACGAGATGCTGTACATCAGTCCCGGATACGAAGAAATCTGGGGCCGAACCTGCGAAAGTCTCTATGCTTCACCGCGCTCCTGGCTCGATTCGATTCACCCCGAAGACCGCGTGAAAGTTCTCGATGCCGCCCTGCAAAAACAGGTGAACGGGCTCTATGATGAGGAATATCGAATCGTCCGTCCGGAAGGCACTATTCGCTGGATTTGGGACCGGGCGTTTCCGATACATGACGCGTCCGGCGCGGTCTATCGTATCGCCGGGATCGCGGAAGATATCACGGTTCGCAAGCTCGCGGAAGACGAAGTTCTCAAGCTGAACGAAGATCTGGAGCAGCGGGTACAACGGCGTACCCGAGACCTTGAGGCGGTGGTGCGGGAGCTCAAACACGAAATCACCGAGCGACAGCGAATCGAGCAGATTCTCCGCGAAACCGAAGAAGGATTCCGATGTCTCGCTGAAGCGACGTTCGAAGCTATAACGGTCACCGAAAATGGAAAGGTCCTCCATGCGAACCACCGGTTTGCAGAGATGTTCGGCTACGGCCTCGAGAAGCTGATCGGGATGCCGTCCATTGACTTTCATCCGCCGGAATATCGCGATCGCGTTATGCAAATGAATCTCTCCGGGGATCAATCGACCTACACTGCGATGTGCTTACGAAAAGATGGCAGCACATTCTTCGCTGAAATTCGTGGAAGGCCCATGCCGTACAGAGGGCGCATAGTCTGGGTCACCGAAATCCATGATCTCACTAGGCATGCCGCGCAGGTCTCCTAGCGCAGACCCCCTCTTATTAAAGACAAGAACTGCTCCTTAGAGGTATCGACCAGAGGCTCGGCCACCGGCTAGCTTGACGAGGTTAGTCACTTTTATCCAAGGAGGTTCTCAATGGTTCGAGCCATTAGTCACGTCGCGGTGCTTGTGCTTTTTGTCTTCCTCGCGGCCGCTTGCCAATCAATGACCGGCGAAACAGCGGGCGAGAACGTGAACGATGCATCCATAACATCTGCGGTCAAGGCGAAGCTGGCCGGTGAACGGATGGGCACCTTGACTCAAGTCAATGTGGAGACCGTCAGGAGTACGGTCTATTTGACCGGTGTCGTCCAGACCGCTGACGAGAAAATGCGGGCCACGGATGTCACTCGCAAGGTTGAAGGCGTCAAAGACGTCGTAAACAATCTACAGATACGAGCACAGCCCTAGCTCTCGGTATTTCCAGTTGGTGAATGCGTGGGAGAGGCTAGTGCCTTTCCCACGCCCCGCAACGAATCGGGTTCGATTGCGGGAAGCTCCATGTGAAATTACGCCCGCGCTCCGACTCCTGCCGATTCCAGCGGCTGCCCCAATGAATGAAGTACCTTTCGGCCAAGGTTTCGATGCCCTAGCCGAACTGCGGGCGCGGTGGTAGGATGATATGTCGGCTAGCGTAAGCTGTTTCTTCCTGAAAGGAGCGTGAGACATGAGAGGTTTTTTGGTGACACCGATCGCGACCACTGTCTTGCTGGGCCTTGCCTGGTTGGCGCTTCCAGCTCAGGCTGAGAAGACGTTGCAGATCGCCGACGGCTTGAAGGTGACCCTAGAGTACACGCTTACCCTTCCTGATCAAACGGTGGCCGACAGTACCGCCGGAAAAGAACCGTTCGCGTACATTCATGGCGAGCATGAAATCATTCCGGGATTGGAGAAGGGACTGACGGGACTGAAGGCGGGAGACAAAAAACGTATTGTTTTGGCGGCGGCCGATGCCTACGGTTCTTACGATGAAAAGAAGAAGGTGTCGGTCCCGAAAGCGAACGTTCCGCCGGAGACCAAAGTGGGCAGCCTGCTGCGCTCCGAGGAAGGCTTGGAGGCCCGGGTTATCCAGGTGAGCGGAGATTCGGTTGTACTGGACATGAATCATCCGTTGGCGGGGAAAAATCTCGTGTTTGACGTGAATATTCTTAAAGTCGAAAAGCCGGCCTCGGCGAAATGACAAATGGACGGGGAATGATCAGCCTGTCCCCTCCGGAACTCTTCGATGAGCAAACTGCCTCTGATCAGTGTTCTTGTGCTGCCTGTTCTACTGGCAGGGAACCTTTCCGCCGATGCACAGTTTCGCTACGGGCATCTTGTCCAGATCCACGAGTTGACGTTTGTACCGGATAGCGCCCAGGTCCAAGGGGACGCCTTTACCGTCCTTGTAATTCAGAACCGGGAGGAGGGCCCGATTCTGCATGAAGTGCGCTCGAAGGATCTCTTCGAACCAGGTACGCTGATTTCTGTCCAAGGCACCGGGACAGTAGAACACGAGGGGAAGGAGGTCTCTCGAGTCCTTCTTGCACCAGGTGAGGAAGTCGTGATCTGGTTTTATGCCGCCAAAGGCCGGACCTATACCTACCAATGCACCATAAACGGGCATTCCATGCAGGGTACAGTACAAGCGGTGTAGTGGCGGATGCCCACATTTAAGAGCGGCGCGTTTGCCCAACAGTGTTTTTCATCTCATCCGCACTCCTTGACCTTCAAGGCCCTCACGTGTATTACACCCGCCCGCCAAACCGAGCTTGCTCGACCCGGAGCGCTCTTTAATCTGCGCGACGGGATAAACCAACCAGTAGAAAAACCCTCTACATCAGACCCGCCCACCATTTCACCCTCCCACCCTGAGTCGGCCAAGACCGACTCTTTGCCCCTGGGCGCTGCCGAGACAGGCTCTATTCCCGTTTATAGGGTGGTGGTTACCTGCAACGCCTGTGACATGCGTCATCGATTCGTCATCCAAACACTAACGGCGCGCCTCGGCCAGCGAGAAGAGCGAGATACCGAAGCAATGAGCCAATTGTCCTGTTGCGCAACCGCCCACTGCCTAGATCTTCGGGTCAGCAGCATGGACGTCATAAATGATTCGGTTGGTCTCAGGTGCGGGGAATGCGACAGAGCCTACCATCTTGGTGTGTCCGCCATGGAAACCTATCAAAAGTAACTTCGGTCTGCTGATTTTATAATATCTTTAAATGCATTATAGTATTGACATTTTTCTTATATTGTACAAAAATCATGCAACTTTGTGCCTACATGATTAGAAACGTGTCAACAGGGAGGATGGGGAAATGCCCTCCTTAACCCAGTCATTAGCTGAGAAGACTCCGCACGTCCCTTCGGGGCAAGCCTTCGTCCGTGATTCGGAGTTGCCCGGTTTTGCTCTGCGGGTAACCAAGGCCAGCAAATCGTTCGTTTTCGAAAGGCGGATCCACGGCCGTATGCGTCGGGTCACCCTCGGTCGCTTCGGCATGCTGACAGCCGACCAGGCCAGGGAAGAGGCGAGTCGTATGGCGGCGGATATCTCGCAGGGAACAGTTCCGGAGCGTCTACGAAAGAGGCGGACATTCGGAGAGTTGGTTGATCTCTATCTCGAGCATCACGCGCCGGTGAAGCGGTCCGCCCGAAACGATCGGGCCGTTCTCCGAAATCATTTGATCGGTTGGCGGGCGCGGGCACTTTTCGAAATTACTCGACAGGACCTGGAGCGTCTTCACGCGGAGCTGGGACGAACAGCCCCGTATCAAGCGAATCGCGCCGTCGCGCTCTTGCGAAAGATGTTCAACCTCGCCCTGGGATGGGGAATGTTTGTTGGAGAGAATCCCGCCACGGGCATCAGGTTTCATCCAGAAGAAAAACGGCAGCGGTATCTGTTACCTGACGAACTCCCCCGAGTCTTCGAGGCGCTGAAAGAGGAACGGAACGAATATGCGCGGGCGGCATTTGTGACGTCAATTCTTACGGGCGCCCGGCGGCAAGAAGTCCTCGAGATGAAATGGGAGGATCTGAATCTCGATCGGGCGGTTTGGCGTGTCCCGCAGGCGATCGGCGGGCCGGCGCACACAATTCCACTTCCCTCTCAACTCGTCGGGCTCCTGCAACAGTTGCCGAAAGCGGAAGGCAACCCCCATGTCTTTATCGGAGAAGGCGCGAAGGGGCATCTTGTAAACGTAAAGCGCGCCTGGCAGCGCATCCGCGCGAAGGCGGCGGTTACCGATGTCCGGATTCACGATTTGCGCCGGACCTTCGGCGCCTGGTTAGCGGCATCGGGGGAAAGCTTGTCTCTTATCGGCCAGGTTTTGAATCACCGCAGTCCGTCGACCACAGCCGGCTATGCATTGCTGAAACTTGATCCTATCCGAGAAGCCCTAGACCGCAATGCCAGGCGAATGGTGCTGGGTGGAGGAAAAATCGGACCCGCGTTTGCGAAGACGAAGACCTCACCTCTGGAGCCAAATCCGATGCTGATCCTCACAACGCCAGAGTCCAAAATGAAGAAGGACGCCTAGGTTTCGCTTTTTGCCATCTGCCTACATTATATAAATAATCCCATTATATTACTTAATTTATATGTGGTCTGCTGATTTATAGCACTAATTGTAGGCACACCAAGAATCCTGAACATGCAGACGCATCGTCCACGCCTCGTTCGATCCGATCGGAACACAGCGCATGTCTTTTTTGCCTCGTGCCCTCGGGGACTGGAGACGATTCTCACCAGCGAGCTGGAGCATTTGGGCGCCAACGATCTTGTCGCCGCTCAAGGTGGACTGGCGTTCACTGGAAACTTCCGGCTGTGTTATCGGGTAAACCTCGAAAGCCGTATCGCGAGCCGAGTTCTGTGGCGGGTATACCACGGGAGCTATCGGCATGAGGAGGATATCTATCGGGCGGCCTATGGCTTACCCTGGCCGGAATGGTTCTCTCCCCGCGAAACAATCAAAATAAAGGTCAGCGCGCAACACTGTCCCCTAAAGAGTCTCGATTTCGTCACGCTTCGGATCAAGGATGCGGTGTGCGACAAATTCAAGTTGCTCACGAAGGTCCGCCCGAGCGTGGACACGCACCAGCCCGGCATTCGAATCGATGCATTTTTCCAGCACAATGAGGTGACACTCTATCTCGACACTTCCGGTGAGCCGCTATTCAAGCGCGGGCTACGAAGATCGAGCGGGGAAGCGCCGCTGCGGGAGAATTTAGCGGCCGGTATCCTGCGCCTCTCAGGATGGACCCCGGATCAGCCGCTCCTGGACCCGATGTGCGGGAGTGGGACGATCCTCATGGAAGCCGCACAGATCGCCCGAAAAATCTCGCCGGGCTTGGGAAGGCGTTTTGCTTTTGAGAAGCTGAACAACTTCGATCGGAAGGCCTGGAGCAGCCTCTGCGAGGACAGTGGATCGTCGCAGACGCCGAATGCCCCTCTTCTGATTGCGGGTTGCGACCGTCATGGGATGGCGCTTCGGGCGGCGGAGGCCAACTTGCGGGCGGGCGGGTTTGCCGACGTTGTACAGCTGAAACAGGCCGACGTTCTGGACACCTGGCCACCGGCCGCTGAAGGCGTTCTGGTCACGAACCCCCCATATGGGATCCGTACGGGGGATGAATCGGAACTGGCGGAGCTCTATCCGCGCCTCGGCGATGTCCTCAAACAGCGATTCGCCGGCTGGCGGGCGTATTTTCTCACTGCCGACCTGCGCTTGCCGAAGCTGATCGGGCTGGCCGCCTCGCGGCGAACCCCGCTCTTTAATGGTCCCCTCGAATGCCGGCTCTTTGAATTCAAGATCGTAGAGGGCTCGAATAGGCGCAAAGCCTCGTGATCCCGTCCCATTTCACCCACCCAGCCCTACGGCCGCCAAGACGGCCGTCTTTCCCCCGGTTGCTCTTATTCCTCCACTTCCCATACGATGATTGCCATGACGGAAAAGAAACCCAGAAAGCCTCGTGCCGCAGGGACCAAGCGCCGGCGCCGAAAGCCGGCCGGGACCTCCACAGGCCTAGCGGCAGCCGAGCTGCAGGCAGAAGCGGCCCCGCCAGAGGTTGCGGAGCTTCAACGGCTGATCGAGACTGACGGGGGCAAGGTGCTGACGGCCTATCGCGAGCCGTTTGCCGGACGTTGGCTAATTTTGGCCGCCCTACCGATCGACAAGGTGGAACCGACCCCGTATCAGCGCAATCTCTCCGACGCTCATTTGCGGAAATTGGAAACCGTGATCGGGAAGCTGGGCCGCTTTCTGGATCCGATCATCGCCGTGCGGAGCGAGAAGGGGGGCGCGGCCATGTACTGGACGCCCAACGGACATCACAGGCTATCCGCAATGCGGACGCTCGGCGCAAAGAGCATCATCGCGCTCGTCGTTCCCGAGGCGGCCGTCGCGTTCCAGATCCTCGCGTTGAACACGGAGAAGGCCCATAATCTTCGGGATAAGGCCTTGGAAGTCATCCGTATGTACAAAGAGCTTGCGCAACTAGGGGACGCCGGCGAGGAAACCTACGCGCTCGAGTTTGAGGAGCCGGCCTTCATTACCCTCGGCCTTTGTTACGAAGAGCGGCCGCGATTCAGCGGCGGCGCTTACAATCCGGTTTTAAAGCGAACGGACCAGTTTCTTAAAGACTCGCTGGCGGCCGCCATGGGGACGCGGCGAGAGCGGGCCAAGGCCTTGCTGGCGTTGGACGATAAGGTCGTCCAGCAGGTCGAGGCCCTGAAAGCCAGAGGCTTAACCAGTCCCTATTTGAAGAGCTTTGTAGTGGCCCGCATCAACCCGATCCGGTTTCGTCCCAAGGAAGCCGAACCTTTGGGGTTCGACGAAGTATTGACGCGCATGCATGCCGCTCTTGCGAAATTCAATACCGACAAGGTCAAGGTCGAGGACCTCGCGCGCACCGGCGGCGTTGTAGAAGAGACACCGGAATAATAATTTCCCGTGTTTGACAGCGTGCGCCCCTGTCCCTATAATGGCCGCTCTGGATCGCACAGGGATTTTGGAAAGGGAGGTCTCAGATGTC
>Ga0070706_100000626_pt1 | contig 40653 bp, 34 predicted proteins | sample KBSK5501metaG_FD_65476 | JGI IMG/M metagenome (GOLD analysis project Ga0070706, IMG submission 65476) | Corn, switchgrass and miscanthus rhizosphere microbial communities from Kellogg Biological Station, Michigan, USA - KBS K5-50-1 metaG | ecosystem: Host-associated > Plants > Roots >... | reverse complement strand
AAGATTACGAGCGCCTGCCCGCCACGAGCGAAGCGCTGGTCTATCTCACCGGCATCCGGCTCCTCCTTGGCCGCTTGACTCGAGACCAGCAATGACCCTTCTTGTACACCCTCTAGAGTTCTTTGCCAGGATTCAGAATGTTGTTGGGATCAAAGAGGTATTTCACCTTGCGCATCCAGGAGAGCGCGGCGCCATGCTCCGCCTCCAGAAACTTGCGCTTGACAACGCCGATGCCGTGCTCGCCGCTCGCCGTGCCCCCCAGCGTGAGCGCGTGCGCCACCAGGCGCTCCGAGTATTCCTGCGCACGGGCGATCTGATCTGGCGACGTGGCGACCGTGGTGTGGAAATTGCCATCGCCCACATGCCCGAGGAGACTTCCTGACAGATGCATCTCCTCCAGTTGCGATTGCGCGAACTCTAATAGTTCGACCAGCGCGGAGAGCGGCACGGCCGTGTCGGTGATGAGATAGCGCTGGCCGGGATACTGATTCACGAACGCCCAATAGGCTTTGTGACGCGCCTCCCAAAGCATTTGGCGTTCATCGGCAGACTGCGCGCGCTCGATCTTTTGGGCGCCCGCCTCATGTACGATCTCCTCCGCCAGCGCCGCCTCGGCGCCAATCGCTTCCGCTGTCGAGGAGTGGAATTCCACGAAGAGGGTCGGCTGTTCGAGGTACGCGCGACCAAGGTTCTGGTTGATGGCGTGTATCCCTAGCGCGTCAAGAAATTCCAGACGCGCGACCGGCAGGGCGCTGGCCATGATCTGATACGCCGCCTGCGCGGCATCTCTTACTGTAGAGAAGGCGATGCGCAATGTATGGATCTGATCGGGAACAGGATGTAGGCGGAGCGTGAGCCTGGTGATGATCCCCAGCGTCCCAGCCGATCCAATGAAGAGGTCTTTGAGGTCATAGCCACTGCTGGTCTTGTGAACGGGGCGTCCGAGTGAGAGTACCTCGCCATTGGCAAGCACGACTTCGAGCGCCACGACATTCGCGCGCATGCCGCCGTAGCGCACCGTCATGGTGCCGCTGGCGTTGGTGGACGCCATGCCTCCTAAGGACGCGTCCGCGCCTGGATCAACAGGGAAAAAGAGACCAGTCGGGCGCAAGGTCTCATTCAGAGCCACACGCGTGATGCCTGGCTGGACATCCACCAGAAAGTCTTCCGGCGCGAGGCGCTCGACGCGGTTCATGCGCGAGAGATCCAGGCTGATAGCTGGCCCCTGAGGAACGATGTGCCCTTCAAAACTGGTGCCGGCGCCAAACGCGATCACGGCGGTATGGGTCTCGTTGGCCCAGGCTAGTAACATCTCGATGTCAGCGACCGTCTCCGCATAGACCACGGCCAGTGGCGGCTGACCCGGCGTCGCATTCTCATCGCGCCCATGCGCCTCGCGCGCGTAGAGATCGTCGGTAAATTTCTCGCCCAACCGCACACGCAACTCGTCGAGCATCTTCACGCCCCTATTCTCCGTCTAATGCCGCCTATTCCTGCGCGATCTTAACCGGTCTTCGGTACGCGCACGATGCGTGGATCGGTGAAAACATCGTACTCGTCACGGCTCGTGCTGGAAAACTCTGACACGATGGCTCCCTCATCCCCTGCCTGGAACCAGTGCAGCGTGTTCGGCGGGATCGTGTATTGCTCGCCGGGCTGAAGAGTGATTTCATGGAAGACAGTGTAGTGTTCTTCACTCCCCGCAGGCAGACGCGCCTGGATCGTCCGCTCCACTTCGCCCTCGACATAGAGCCAGACCACCCCCCAGCGGCAGCGAAACGTCTCCTCCTTACCAGGATCGCTGCCAACAGGAGGATGCCGGTGTTGCGGGCAGGTCTGCCGCGGAAAGAGGACCAGTTCCTTCGCGCAATAGCGGTCTGTATTGACGTAGATCACGATCTCCAGCCCTGTACGCTCCAGATCGGCGAGGCCGAAATCCGCCATCTCGATGTTGTCCAGCTCCCGCTGGGTCAGCACGACGCCAGCCTGCGCCAGGATCGCCGCCGCCCTGGCTCGCGCATCGCCCGGATCCACGCTTGCGCTCATAGCGCTGCTCCTCTCATCCGATCATCCGGCCCATACCACACCTTTGCCATCGCGTCCCACTGCCAGCCGGGGAGGAGCAGCCGCATGGGACACGCGCTCCACTCTGTCTTAAGGCGCTCTTGCGCCTCTTCCCATGAAGGTATGCCGCTGGTCGCGTCAACATGCTCGACGCTATAAGCCCCAACGGCGACCGCGCTGCGCACAGTGGCTTCCGGGGCCATGCCTGCGAGCAGCGCCGTCAGCAATCCCGCGATAGTCGCGTCGCCCGCGCCGGTCGTGCCTGCGACCGTCGTCAAAAAGCACGGGACAAGTATCTCCCGGTTCGCCCACTCGACGGGCTTCAGCAAGGGCGCAGGTCCCAAGTCTTTCGCCGTGCGCAGATAGAATCCTTGATCGCCCAGCTTCAGGCCAACCAACCGCGCGCCCCAGGATAGCAATTCGTCGGCCAGGCGCGCCAACAGCGTCGCCTCGACGCCCGCGATCACTCCCCCCGCTCCATAGCGAGCGCTCAACTTGTCGTACTGAGCGCGATCCAGCATGAAGAGCGTCTCCTCGATGCTCGGTAGGAAGGCGTCAGCAAAGGGCAATACCCGTTGCAGTACAGCGCGCCAGTCCACCTGACCCGCTTCTGAAGCGGGGTCGGGCAGCGCCATATCAAGCGAGGTGAACAAGCCACGCTGCCGCGCATCCAGCATGATCGCCGCCAGGTCAACGCCGCCATCACGATACATGCCGCGCATCAGCGGTGGATAGCCAAAGTGGAGGATCGCGGCGCTGTCGAAGGACTGCGCCAGGAGATTGGCGGCGCTGAAGGTATGATTGGCTCCGGAGCAGTGCAGGAAGATCCGGTCGCTGCCCGGCGGACTGATCACGACACTGTAGGAGGTCGCTTCGCACTTGGCGACGATCATGTCGCGCATCAGCGCCGGATCATGCGCCGCGTAGAGCGCGAGCAATAGGCGGCCAAAGTGATCATCGCCGATCTTGCCTACCATGCGTACCGGCGCACCGAGCCGGCTCAGCGCCAGTCCAACATTCGAGACCGTCCCGCCGGGAGCGAGTACCGCAGGCCCTACGTCCACCAGCTTGCCAGGATAGAGCGCGCCGTCGGCTGTGGAAGCGAACGAGGGAATGATGTCCAGACAGCAGTGCCCTGCCACGATGATGGCGTCGGTGGTCATCGCGCGCTCCCTTCGCGGTACTGGCGGTCAGAGCGATACCGTCTGCCCACTGCGCTGAGATGCGAGCGCCGCCGTGAAGAGGTCGTGCGAGGCGGCGACTTCCTCTGGCGTGGCGCAGTAAAATGGCTGCTTCATCCCCTCGCGGCCATGCGCCAGCTCGTCACAGTAGGCGGCCCACATCTGCAGGATAGCGTCGGTGAAGCCGAACTCGAAGATGCCGGCGGTGATGGTTGCGTAGGCGGAGGTGAATGGCGTGTCCACCTCGCGCCAGGCCTGCTCGCCACCGGGCGAGTAGGGCAGATAGCGTAGCTGCTTGGGATCCTTCGTAGTGTACTCCACCGAGCGCTCGGAGCCATAGACGCGCAGGAACATGCTGCTCTGGTGTCCCGGCGCGATACGCTTGGTCGAGATGGTCATCGGGAAGGTGAAGCCGCCGTCGTTGACCTCGCAGGCGAGGATGGCGTTGTCCCACGTCTCACAGGGAACCATCTCGCCATTCGGGCCAGGACGCTCGGGAACGATCTTGGTGAGGAGCGCGCGCACGTTGCTGGCGCGCCACCCCATGCGCAGCGGCGCGTGAACCGCGTGCATGCCGAGGTCGCCGATGCAGCCATACTCGCCGCAGGTGGCGATGCGGCGCTTCCAGCTGATTGGTCTCATGGGGTTGAGGTCGCTGCAATGCCAGTAGCCGCTCTCGATCTCGAAGACGCGCCCGAAGCGGCCCTCCCGCGCCCAGGCGAGGATCGTCTGCACACCGGGGAAGAAGGGGTACTCCGACGAGCAGCGCACGAGCAGGTCGGGATGCTGCGCCATCTCGGCGGCGATGACCTGATACGCCTCGCGATCAATGCCAAAGGGCTTCTCGCCCAGCAAATGCTTGTCCGCGCGCAAAATGTCCACGTAGAATTGCTGGTGGAGATTGTGCGGCACAGCGCAGTAGATCGCTTCGATGTCGCTTTCGGCCAGCAGGTCGTGATAGTCGGTGAAGGTCCGCACGCCCGGCAGCGCCTCGCTGAACCAGGTCATCGCGTCGGGGCTCGCGTCGCAGACGGCGACGATGTGTGGCGCCACGCCAATATCGTGAAGATGGATCCACCGCGCGGCGGCGCTGGCGAATTCGCGTCCCATCAACCCGCAGCCGATGACGCCAAACTTGATAATCCGTTGCGCCGTCATGCCTGCGCCTCCGTCAACACTCTCGCTGCCTGCTCCGGCGTGGCATTGTCGTGGAGAATCGCCATCAACGCCCGCGTCATCCCCTGCGGCGACGTGTGTTGGATGACGTTGCGTCCGTAGACGATTCCCCGCGCCCCCTGCCGCATCACCTCATACGTCCGGCGCAGGATCTCATCGTCCGCAGCGCGTCCACCGCCGCGCACCAACACCGGCGCGCTCCCCGCGATCTCAATGATACGATGATATTCCTCCACCTGATCGCAGGGATCAGCCTTGATCACATCGGCGCCAAGCTCAACCGCCTGTCGCACCAGCGGCAGAATCTTCGTGATGTCCCCATCCACCATGTAGCCGCCAGCGCGTTGATTGGCTTGCATCACGAGCGGCTCGACCATGAGGGGCATGCCAAACCGCTCACATTGCGGCTTGAGCGCGCAGATATTGTTGACGCAGGCATGATGCAGGTCTGGCTGGTCTGGCAAGAGCAATAGGTTGACGACGACACAGGCAGCGTCAAGTCGCAGCGCCTGCTCCACCGGATCCGCGATCATAGCGCTGAAGAGATGAGCAGGCAAGACCTTGCCATAGACATTGGCCACATCGGCGCGCAGCACGAGTGAGGGCTTGCTTTTCCCTGGGAGAGACTGCAGATGCCACGCCTGGCCGACAGTCAGCTGGATGGCGTCTGGAGCGCTCGCGACGATGGTACGGACCGCGGCTGCGATGTCTTCGATCCCCGCCAAGAAGGTGGATTCGTTAAAGAAGCCGTGGTCGATGGCGACATCAAAGCAATTGCCGTCGGCGCCAAAGAGCCGGTTCAGTCGTGCGGAGGCCGTCATACTGCGAGCTTCCTCTCTGGTCCATCAAACGATGGAGTCATTATCGCTATTATGACCGCCCTCTGACCAGTCGCCGCCATCATGTCCCTGGCGCCGTCGCGTTCCCGGCCAAAGGGAAGGCTCCGCTCTCTGCGCGCGCAAATAGGGAGCAGGAGAATATGCGCTGTGCTACGATGCTCCTGTGCCCATGAGCGCGCAGTTCTGTGTTGACCATCGCAGTAGAACGCCAGGAGATCGCCGAAAACATGCCCACCGCGCCGATCAGCCTCCCTGCCTCCATCGCCACACTCACCTACGAGCAGGTCGCCAAGACCATCGATCACTCGCTGCTGCGCCCCGAACTGACCGACGCCGAGTTGATCGCGGGGTGCGAGCTGGCGCGCGAGTATCACGTCGCCTCTGTCTGCATCAAGCCGAGCAGTGTTCCGCTGGCGGCGCGCATCCTGCAAGGCAGCGATGTGCTCGTTGGAACGGTCGTGGGCTTCCCGCATGGCAGTTCGACCGCCCGCGTCAAAGTCTTCGAGGCCCGGCAGGCCCTGGACGACGGCGCCGCTGAGCTGGACATGGTCATCAACATCGGCTGGCTGCGCTCTGGCGATGACCAGCGCGTCGAGGAGGACATCCGCGCCGTCGTCGCTGAGGCCGCGGGCGGCGCGCTCGTCAAGGTGATCCTGGAGAATGCGTATCTCACCGACGACGAGAAGGTGCGCGGCTGCCACCTCGTCGAAGCGGCTGGCGCCGACTTCGTGAAGACCTCCACCGGCTTCGCGCCCTCTGGCGCCACGTTGGACGACCTGCGCCTGATGCGCGCCAGTGTTTCTCCGCGCATCCAGGTCAAGGCCGCTGGCGGCGTGCGTACGCTCGACATCCTGCTCGACGTGCTGAACACCGGTACGACGCGGGTGGGCGCTACCGCCACCGCTGCTGTCCTCGACGACTTCCGCCGGCGTAAAAGCGCGCTCTAGTCTAGTCGCGGGCTAGCGCACGAGCTTTTTAGAAGGCTTGTGAAATCTTGAAGCGCTATCCCGAAAGGATGGATCAACTATGGCGAGCACTGCACCGCATGTCGGCGAGATTCCCGCGCTGGGCATCGGGATGCTCGGCTATGCCTTCATGGGCAAAGCGCACACCAACGCCTTCAAGACGCTCGACTATATCTACTCTCCGCCCCCAGCCCATCCCGCCCTTGTCGCCATCGGCGGTCGCGATCCCCAACAGGTAGACGCCGCCGCGCGCCGCTATGGATACGCCAAAGGTGTCACCGACTGGCGCGCCATCGTCGAGGATCCAGCCGTCCAGGTCTTCGACAACTGCGCCCCCAACAAACTGCATTTCGAGCCGACGATGGCCGCTATTCACGCCGGCAAACACGTCCTGTGCGAGAAGCCGCTCGGCATGGACGCAAGCGAGTCTCGCCAGATGTGGCAGGCGGCGCTGGCGGCTGGAGTCGTCCACATGTGTGGCTTCAACTACCGCTTCGTCCCCGCCATTCGCCTGATGCGCCAGATCATTCAGGATGGCCGCCTCGGGCGCATCTACCATTTTCGCGCCCGCTATCTGCAAGATTGGCTCGTGGACCCCGCCTTCCGCATGACCTGGCGCCTCGACGTGGATCAGGCTGGCGCCGGCGCGATTGGCGACCTCGGCACGCATATCATCGATCTGGCGCGTTTCCTTGTTGGCGAACCAACGACGATTGGGGCCGTCACGACGACCTTCATCACCGAGCGCGAGACGTCCCAGGGCGCGAAGAGTCCTGTCACCGTCGATGACGCCTTCGTCGCCACGGTCACCTTCGCCAACGGCGCCATTGGCGCGCTGGAGGCTACACGCTTCGCTCACGGACGCCGCAACCACAACGCCATCGAGATCAACGGCGAGAAAGGCTCGCTCGCGTTCGATATGGAGCGGCTCAACGAACTCGAGGCCTTCCTCCCCGAGGAAGAGTCACCGAAAGACGCACACGGATTCCGTCAGATCCTCGTGACCGAGAGCTACCATCCCTATGTTGGTGTCTGGTGGCCCGCGGGACACATCATCGGCTACGAACACACCTTCGTCCACGAGATCCACCACTTCCTCGACGCAATCGTCAGTGGCAAGTCCGTCAAGCCGGATGGCGCCGACTTCGAGGATGGGTATCGCGCCGCCATCGTTGCGGACGCCATCCAGACTTCGGCGCGCAGTGGACAGCGTGTGGACATAGTGTATTAGCCAGCGCCGCATATGCTCAGGTTGTCGTCCGTTACAAAGAATCCTGTGTTGTACAGTGTGCGGCGGTCACGCAACCATGCCCAAAGGCTCTGCATGGTAAAAAGATGAGCGGGTGAGCCGTCTTGTGATGAGAACGGGTGACCTACTGGAGGATAGTAGATGACGACTGACATGAGTGACATCAAGAGCAAACTGATCGCGGTGATCGAGCGCGGTGAGGCGGATCAAGCCGCGCTGGTGGCGGAGCTGAGCGACGCGGACAAGGCGGCAGTGGGCGAGCCTGACCACTGGGCGGTGAAGGACCAGATCGCGCATCTGAACTTCTGGCGCGAGCGCACGCTGCGGCGGCTCATCGCAGTGCGTGATGGCACGGAGCCGCCGGGGCCTTCACCGGACTTCCAGCCGGAGAACGAGCGCAACTTCGCCAACCAGCAGCACACGCCATGGAGCGAGATCATCGCCGAATCTGACCGGCTTTTCCGCGAGACGAAGCAGGTGATCCTGCAGTTGAGCGACGCGCAACTGACGGAGCCAGTAATTATCGGCACGGCCGAGATCAAGCTTTCCGAGCGCGTCGTCAGCGACTTTATGGAGCATCCCGCCGAGCACCTGACGCAGCTTTATCGGGAGCGTAGCGAGGTCGCCCGCGCCGAGGCGCAGGAGGGCGCCACCGTCGAAGTGATTGGCGAGCTATTTGGCAAGAACAACACGATGTACGGCTACGCGATCTACAATCTCGGCTGTTTCTACGCGCGCAACGGCGAGATGGAGCGGGCCATCGCGGCGGTTGGCGAGGCGCTGCCGCTGATCCCCTCGCTGGTAGAGTGGTCGCGGCAGGACTCGGACCTGGATTCGCTACGCAACATCCCCGCCTTCCAGGCGCTGTACAATGAATAGCCCGCTTTTAAGCGATCTCCCCTGGTAGCGCGAGGCGGAATAGGGCGTTTGCGCCATTTTCGGCGACGAAGCCGCGCACCCAGAGAACGCGCTCCTGGCTGGACGCGCTCTGGGAGATGAAGGCTTGCCAGCAGCCGTCGCTACACGCCTTCCACGCCACGGGCAGCGGTGGCGCGAGACTCGTCCAGCGCGCCGCGCGTGGGTCCCACGACCAGAGCCACTGTTCGCTGATTGGCCCTTCGGAGAGGCTGCCAGCGGGCACACCTGATTGGGGATTGACGCCGAACGCCAGCAACTTGCCCGACGCTGTCACGCCCTGGAGGCTCGTGACGCCAATGTGCTCTGCGCTGGCGCCCTTGACGGGAAGCGGCGGTAGGTATGCCCAGTGGCGATCATCAACGACCTGCGCTACTTTGAGAAGGAGCAAGAGTGATGGAATATGCTCGGCGTACGTGAGATAAAGTGGGTGGTCGGCGCTCGCGCTTGCTGAATTCGCGCCAAGCGATGTCATGATGTGTTCCCCTACGATTCCATGCAGCATCCTGAGTGGGCGCCAGGAATCACCTTTGTCTGTGGAGGCCCAGAGCACTGTGTCCTGTGGCTCCTCTTGCTGCGAAGGCCAGCGCATAGAGAGGATCGTCCCATCGGCCAGAAATGCGGCTCTGCTGTTGAGGAACCGCGCGGCATCATCGCTGAACTCGGTCCAGTGAAGCGCGCCGTCGTCGCTGCGCGCAACCACGGTATGAAGGTCCTGTGTTGTCTGGCCTGTACTCCAATTCGTGTAGAGAAGCAGGCGTCTGCCAATGATGAATGCGTTGTGCGAGCAATAGTAGACTGCTTCATCGGTAGGGATATAGGTCGTTGGCGTTGGTCGCCAGGTAACGCCGTTATCGTCGCTCAACAACATGTCGTATTCGGAACAGCGCGGCTCGAAGGGCGAGAGGTGTTCGATGAGTAGTATGAGTTGCTGCGGCGCGTCCGGCGCGCGATTCATCCAGCAGAAGGTTCCCGTGATGGGCGGCCACTGGCTCCGCGACCATGTTTTCCCAGCGTCGCGCGTTCCCCAGATGGCGACGGGGCCACGCGATGTGATCTCGCCGTGGATCGTCGGCGTCTCCAGTGACGAAAGGCCGCACACCAGCAAACTCTCAGGATCAGTTGGGTCCACCGAGAAGTCTGTGACCTGGCTCGCGGGCGCTGGCAGCGGGATCTTCTCCCAGTTCGCCGTCTCGATCAGATCCGGGACGCCGATCAACTGGATGCGGTAGCGCGCCGCGTCGAACAGCCGCTGGGTGTAGCCAAGTTGAGTCGCCACAGTCGCCGCGAGGGCAAGCGCGGCGACTGTGGTGATCACGGCGCGAGGCAGTGTGACATGCGCCCTGAGCCTGCGCCAGAAGCCGCGACCAAGGCTGCGACGCGGCCTCTCCGGAGCGGGCAGCCCGGTCCGCAGGTCAGTGCGCGCGAACTCGTCTGGCTCGCTTGACTCAGGCTCCCACGTGGACATGCTATCCTCGCCGGCCGACCACGCGCACAGCGAAGGCGGCCTCTGGCTCGGGGAAGGGATTTACGACGCGACGAATCGTGTAATCGCCGGGGTCGAGCGCGAGGTCTACCTGCCGCAGGATCGCCGCGATGGTCGTCGTGACGAACAGTTCAACTAGCCCGCGTCCTAGGCAGGCGTGTGCGCCGAGGCCGAAAGGCACAAGCGCCCCCGGCTGGTGGTGCTCGTTACGCGGCGCGCGGTAGCGATCAATATCAAAGGTATAGGGTTTCGGAAAGAATTGCGGCAGGAAGTGGCAGACCGAGACCGCGATAAGCGTCGCCTGCCCCGGCTGGACCTCGTACCCGCCGAAGGTGAACGGCTTCGCGACCAGGCGCGGCGTCGCCAGCGCGATCGGCAGCACGCGCATCGATTCAAGCATCGCGCCCCGTAGCTCCGGCATCTGCTGCAGCGCGCGCACATCAGGCGTCCCGTTGGCGAAGACCGCGTCCACCTCGGCGCGCACCCGCCGCAGCGCCTCAGGATGCTTGAGCAGAGCGTAGAGCAGGAAGGCGCACATCGGCGCGCCGTAGAGCAGGCTATTGCTGTAGACCATCTGCATGTTGGCGATCACGTCGTCATCTGAGAGCGGCTGCCCCTCGCTATCAGTCGCCGCCAGCAGCAGGTCCACCATGTCGCCCGACGTCTCATCTCGCGGCCTGGCGCGGTGATCGGCGACGATCCTGCGGAAGAACGCGTTCATGCGCCGCTTGGCGATCTTGTAGTGTGGCGCGTGCGCCAGGAAATCGGGATAGGCGCCCAGGCCCGCGCCAACCGAGAAGCGTGCGAAGGTCACGGCGTCCTTCAGCCGGTCGCCCAGAGGTGTGCGCACTATCGCTTCGCCCATCTGATCGCCCACCAGACGGTGCATCGCCGCCAGTGTGCCCAGTCGCTCCCCCGCCTGCCAGCGCTGGACGCCCGCCTCTGCAGCCTCGATCATGCGGGGGACGTAGCCCATGAATGCGCCGTGATTGAAGGCGGGTTTGAGTGTGCGGCGCATGCTCTGATGGCGTTCGCCATCCGTCGCGATAGGATAGTTCTTCGCCTTGAGCTGGCGCGCCACGCCCTGATAGATTGGCTTGTTGTCGAGGTAGTCCTCGCCGCCATTCAGTAGAAAGGCGTTCGCCTCCGGTCCCGCCATGATGACGTAGTCGCGCCCAGGGCCGGTGGCGCGGAAAATCGGGCCGAGATCGTGGTACGACTGCACGAAGAACTCGAGCGGTCGCTGGAAGAGTTCAACGGCGTTGCCGATCAGCGGCAGCCCCGGCGCGACCGGTATGCCGGCGGGAGGGGCGCGTCGTTGCGCTACGCGATTGGCGAGAATGCTTGTAGTCGGGGCCAGTTGCATGTGGCGCCTCCAGCCTTTCTGGGAATCCGCTCACGTCGATTACGCGGAGGTAAAGAGAGAGAGCATAACACGCTACAGCAGGCAGGGAGCCAGCGCGTATTATTTCCGGTTGGACGCACTATAGCACCTGAAATTTACTCGCGCCAGCGCGCCCGCCCAATCGGCCTCCGGGAAAGTACCACGCGTGCTCGCTCGCGAACCGCGACTGGCCTGATCGTAACGCTCATCAGCGCAGTGATGTCTAATGATATACTGGAGGTGAGGACGGGGCGCGAGGCGGACAGGCAATCGCGGCTGCCGCTGGGTGACCGGCGGCGGTTGAGGAAAGTCCGAACTCCACAGAGCAGGATGCTGGTTAACGGCCAGCGGGGGTGACCCCAGGGAAAGCGCCACAGAAACAAACCGCCCACGCGAGTGGGTAAGGGTGAAATGGCGAGGTAAGAGCTCACCAGCGGTCAGGTGACTGGCCGGCTGAGGCAAGCCCCATCTGGAGCAAGGCCAGACAGGGAGAGCGGTCGTCGGGGAGACCCGGCGACCCGCGGGTTGCTCGCCCGTCCACTCCCGGGTAGGCCGCACGAGGCGTCGGGTAACCGGCGTCCCAGAGAGATGATTGCCACCGCCACTTTGGCGGCACAGAACTCGGCTTATGGCCGCCTCGCGCCCCCGCGCCTCACCCCTTAGCCATCTCTGACGCTCTCGCACTGCATGATGGAAACGAGCGATGGATCTCGCCCCATTCCAGCGCGCCTGGGGAATCAGCGGGCCGTGGCGCACAGAACCTCCAGCGCGCGGCACAAACAACATCGTCCTGCACGTCGAGTCGCCTGCAGGCGACTACATCTTGCGGCTCTACAGCAATCACGCCGACGCGGGGCGTCTGCGCTTCGAGCGTGGCGTGCTGACACAACTCGCTGAGGCGCGGCTTCCCTTCGCGCTGCCAGTCCCACTCGCTACCGTGGACGGCGCCTATTCCGTCGAGGTAGAAAGCGGGCACGGCGGCGCGCTGGCGACGCTCACCGCCTACATTGTGGGCCAGCCGCCGGACCGTGATAATCTTGATCAAGCGACGGCGGCGGGCGAGGCGTTAGGACGGCTCACTGTGGCGTTGGCGCGGCTCGCCACTCCGGTGAACGCGACCAGCTGGCGCTCGTCCAGTGATCTGGCGCACTGTCATCCGCTCGTGCCTGACCCGCCGCGAGCGTTCGCTGAATTGCCCATGAACGACGAAGCGCGCCAGCGCCTCATCTCCGGCTATGCCTGGCTGATCGAGCGTATTCGAGATCTCTACGCCACGCTGCCACAGCAGCTCGCCCACGAGGACTTCGATCCCAGCAACGTGCTGATGGAGGGGACGCGCGTCACCGGCGTGCTGGACTTCGAGTTCTGCGCGCGGGATCTCCGTGTGATGGATCTCGCGGTGGCGCTGACGTGGTGGCCCGTAGAGCGCTTCGGGACCGGAGCGGAATGGGCGATCATCGCGGCGTTTGTCCGTGGCTATGCTCGTCAGATGACACTCACCGATGCGGAAATCGCTGCGCTCCCCACACTTTTCCGCCTTCGCGCCTACACCTCGCTCATCCACCGGATGGGCCGCTCCCGGCAAGGCCTGAGCGCGCCGGAGGAGGCGCTGAAGCGCGCACATGCGGCCCTCACGCGCGGAGTGGCTCGACGCCAATGAATCGCGGCTGATCGAGACGTTGCGCTTCGTCATGACCCATGCCTAGAAGGGAGTAGGGCGATGGAACGCTGAGCGCATATCACGAGTGATGAAATGCCTCTCTGGCCCATAGCAAGCAACACTTCTCGCAGATCTGTGTTGTAACACGTGAGGTATGCACGCCTGGGATAGTAGATTCGCATTGGTTTGACTCGTGATCTCGCGTACGACGCGTGGGTCGCGCACACGAATGAGAGAAGCCCGATGACACTGGCTGCGACCTGTCTCTTCTGTAATGGCGCCCACCTGCAGGCGCAAGATCCCGCTCGCGTCATCTACGAAGATGACCGCTTCTATGTGGCGCACCCGCACGATGAGGGCGAGTTGACATACCTTGGCTCGCTCATGACCGTGACGAAGCGGCACGCGCCGAGCTTCGCCGAACTTGCCGCCGATGAGGCGCAGGCGCTCGGATTGTTGCTCTCGCGGGTCAGCCGGGCGCTGAAAGCGGCGACCGGCGCTGGGCATACCTATGTGTACTTCTTTGGCGAAGGTTTCCACCACGTGCACGTCTTCGTTGTCGCGCGCTACGACGAGATGCCAGCGGACTACGTCCGGCTGGATGTGGAACGGTGGCCAGATGCTCCACGAGGTGGCGCAGTAGAGGTGGAGACGCTGTGCGCGCGTTTACGCGCGGACCTGCTGCGAGACATCCCTGCCGTGTAGACGCTCCCACGAGCGCAGGGTGTCCCAATGACGCTTGTCATCGGGTCGGCGCCGACTCCCCGGCAAAACGTATAGAAGCCTGTCTCATGTACTAGCGGGCGGCTCCGGGCGCACGAAGTCACCGCTCTTGCCGCCACTCTTGCGCGCGAGCTGGATGTCCATGATGGTCATCTCGCGGTCAATTGCCTTGCACATATCATAGATGGTCAGCGCGGCGACGCTCACCGCTGTCAGCGCCTCCATCTCAGCGCCGGTCTTCCCAACCGTGCGCACGCTCGCCCTGATCCCAACCACACCACTTTCTGCTTCCTGGCGCAGCTCGAAGGCCAGTTCGACGCCGGTCAGCAGCAGCGTGTGGCACATCGGAATGATCTGTGGCGTCTGTTTCGCGGCCATGATGCCCGCTACCTGCGCCACACCCAACACATCACCTTTCTCCAGCCCACCCGCTTGGATACGCGCCAGCGTCTCCGCGCGCATGCGCACCGCGCCGGTGGCTACGGCCTCACGGACGGTGTCAGCTTTCGCGCTGATATCCACCATGCGTGCGCGCCCAGCCTCATCGAAATGGGTGAGATCCATGCTCGTCCGGCGGCCAGCGCGCATGCCGCGCCTGTGCCTGGAGGCCGCCGCGCTCCTTTCAACGTACTGCGCCTTCCATCCACCATATGTCTTGCATGGAGTCTAGCATGCGCGGCGCTCGCTACAATCCCTCCCCGACGGCTTTGCGCGCTCCAAGCGCTGGCGCGCAGCTCTCCGCTCGCCAAGGTCTACTGGATTGCAACGCCGTCTGCCACGACTGATGGATGCGCGCGCATCCTCGACGACGCGCGATTCGTCTTATGAACAGTCCAGGACGTGGGCCAGCGCCTTCGCGTTCTTGCGTCTCCCGCTCTGGTACGTTATACTGCTCTGGACTACATCGCTCCAGATCACGCCTTGACGGCCGCATGACTGCGCCGCTCGATAGAGGAGATACGCACATGGCGAAGAAGTCGGCGTCCCGTCATCATAGCGCGGCGCGACGTCCGCAATCAACGCAGAAGCAGGCCACACTCGTGCGCGCTCCAGGCGCCAGCGAAGCGAGCGCGGCGCTCCCCGACACAGACAGTGAGGCGACGCCAGCGGCGGCTGTGGCGACGATGACCAAAGCCACCACATCGACGCCGACCACGGCGGCCAGCGCGCCCGCGACGAAGCCACAAACGCAGGCCAAGGCTGCTCCCGCTCCAGTGGCGAAAAGCGCCAACGCGCGCACAGACACCGCACGGGTAGCACGCGCGCAGGCCACCAGGAGCGCCCGTTCAGCGCATCTGATCAGCGCCGAAAACTATGGCTACGTGCTCAACGATCTGCGTCTCACTGGCATCCTCGCCGTGCTGATGTTAATCGTGATGATCGTGCTCAAGCTGGTCCTCAGGTAAGACTGAAGCCATACGCGACGGGCCGGGGAAAGCTTTCTTTCTCCGGCCCGTTGTCTTGTTCCGTGTGTGCGTTTGAAGGGTGTCTGGTCACACCTGACCTGTTAGCTCCTGGCGACGCTGGACGACAGGTTAACCGCGAGTGGCTCGCCCTGGCGCATCTCGGCGGGAATGTACTGCCCCAGCAGTCGCTCAGCCGCCATCGAATGGGCGCAGGTGCTCCAGTCGGCAAAGAAATTACACGTGCAATGCCAGCCAGTCGCGTCGAGTTTTACCGTATGAGAATCATTCTCGCCACGGAATGAGGTTTCGAATTGTACGAATTGCAGACGGTCGGGTTCCTGTGAATACTGCTTCGCCTTCGCAATCTTCCCGTACATGCTCGAGTGCATTGGTTTTCCCCTCCCTGGCTGTCTGGGCGCGTCACTTCAGCTGGACGCGCCACAATGACGGTTATGAAGGCCAGCGCGCCTTTCTCCGCGCTCTGAGGCGCGCCATGACGCTACGCGCCTTCCTTCCTGAGTCCTCCTGATCTGTCGCGCTGTCGCGATCTCGCTTGGAACGCGTTTCACCTGAAACATTCAGGTCAAACAAACAGGCGCCAGGGAGAAGTTCCCCGGCGCCTGTCATGTCTGATGCTCATCATCACGCGACCGAGCGCTAACCTGACGAGCATCGTCACGGCTGACAACTCGCATGTGCGGCCTCTCATCCAAATACGCAGTGTTTCTGGAGAGCGCCCACGCTCCGCGTGAGTGGTCCTACGAGTGTATCACGCGCTGGCGATCATGTCCAGACGGCGACCCGGGGATGGACAGGAGGAGCGCCTCGCCACGTGTCACACACCGCTCAGTCTTCGAGCAGCCCGCGGCGCATCGCGTATTTGACCAGCTCGGCGCGGCTGTGCAGGTTCAGCTTATCCATGATGTGTGTACGGTGCGTATCCACCGTCTTCGGGCTGATCGTGAGCCGTTCGGCGATCTGGTTGTTGGTGTACCCTTCAGCGACCAACTTGAGGATCTCGCGCTCGCGCTCGGTCAGCGCGCTATAACTGTCACGCTCCTCGCCGGAGCGCACCCGCTGCAGATAATCACCCACCATGATGGATTGCGCGGAGGGAGAAAGGTAGAAGCGCCCGCTCGAAACCGTGCGAATCGCCGTGATCAGTTCGGTGTCGGCGGCCTCCTTCAGGATGTAGCCCGAAGCGCCCGCTCGTAATACTTGAAACAGATACTCCTCGTTCTCGTGCATGGTCAGCACGAGGATACGCGTCTCCGGTTGCAGTCGTTTCACCTGGCGTGTCGCCTCGATGCCGTTACAGTCCGGCATGGCGATGTCCATCAGGATCACGTCCGGAACCAACCGCATCGCTTCGCTGACCGCCTGATTGCCATCGCTCGCCTCGCCAATCACCTCAATATCAGGCTGCGCGTTCAGCATCATCCGCAAGCCAACCCGCAGGATCGTATGATCGTCGACGACGAGGATACGGATCTTGGTTCTGGCGGACGCATCGGCTACGGTCTCCTGCTGGGCACCAGACGCGATAGGGTCAATCATCGAGATATCCTGAGTCATGCGCTTATCTTCTCACTCGTCTTCTCACTCGTCTTCTCACTCGTCTTCTCACTCGTCTTCTCACTCACCGCTACTTCAACTGGCTCTGTCTGCGGCGCGCGCGTCACCGGGATCTTCACGTCAATCGTCGCGCCATGATCCGGCTCAGATTGAATCTCCACTGTCCCGTCGAGGAGTGAGGCGCGCTCGGTCATTCCCGCCAGCCCCAGACCGCGATCCTGCCAGGGAGTGCGCAATACGGCCTGCGCGTCGAATCCATGTCCATTATCGCAGATACGAGCACGGATTGCGCCGTCTTCCTCGGACAGCGTGATGATAACCTTCGTCGCTCGCGCGTGTTTGGCGGTGTTTGTCAGCGACTCCTGGATGATGCGGTAGAGCGCCGTCTCTGTCTCCGCTGGCAACCGCTCCTTCATACCTGAGGCGCCGAAATCCACCTCGATCCCGCACTTCTGCTGGTACTCCTTGATGTACCAGCGTAGCGCCGGGAGCAGCCCCAGGTCGTCCAGCGCGCTCGGCCGCAGATCAATGCTCAGATTACGCACGGCGCGCAGCGTTTGATGCGCCAGCGCGCGAATGTCCGCGACACGCGACCGGACCGTCTCATCGGGGGTAGCCTCTTCGAGCATCTTCAGCCCGATGAGCAACGAGGTCAGAAGCTGGCTGGTCTCGTCATGTAGCTCGCGCGCGATGCGCTTGCGCTCTTGCTCCTGCGCATGCAGGATCTGGCTAGCGCGCGACTTCGCCAGGTCCTCGATGGCCGCCAGCATCGTGTTAAACGAGGTCGCAAGCTGGTCGGCGTCCGGGTCCTGCCCAGTCACCGGCGCCTGGCGTGTCAGGTCGCCATCCTGTACGAGCCGCATCGTGTCGCGTAGGTGCGTCAGGGGATAGAGCGCGAATTTGAGGAGCGCGAAGTTGATGACGACGCTGAGCAGCAGGCCGCAGAACACGAAGCCGACGATGACGTATGGACGGCTATCGCCCTGGAGCATCGTCGCCAGATACGTGCCCACCGTCGCGCCGATCAGGATGACGACGCTATTGGCGATGAGGACGCGGTAGAGCAGCGGGATCGCGAGGAGCCGGCGAAATCGCCGGGACCTCAGGCTTCGCGAGGTAAACGCGCGCATGGCCTGCTGGGCTATCGGCTCGATCGTGGCCATGGCGCTTCCTCCTGGACGTTCACACGCATTGTACCGCCGCAGACAGGGCCTGTCAAAGCGCGCCTGGTAGGCTGCTTTGCTCAGCCCACCAGATTGGCGGCAAGCGCCTGGCGCAGGTCGTCGGGCAATGGGCTGGCGCGCTGTGTCTCCGGATCCATGCGCACAATCGTCATCCTGCCCGTCGCGACTGGCTTGGCGTCGGGAGCGCCGACATGGCGACCCGTGAAGGCGACTGTCCACGAGCTGCGACCAACGCGCTCGACGCGCGCTTCAACAGCGAGCTCGTCGTCGTACTGAATCGCGCCGCGGAAGTCGCACTCCAGTCGCACGCGTGGGTACGCCTGGTCGCGCAGGACCGTGGCATATGCGAAGCCTATTGTGCGCATCAGATGATGCTCGGCGACCTCCATGAAGCGCAGCCACGCCGTGTAGTGGATGCGTTGTGTGCTATCCACATCGACGAATGGAACACGCACCCGAATGGTAGTCGTTGGCATCTCCGAACCCCTATTCCTGCTCTGGTAATGGCGCGGTTGGTTCGGTCTCCTCCGCCGCCGGTCGCCGTGGACGCCGTGGCGTTCTGGACACGCGGCGCGCCTCTTCCGCCGCCTTCAATCGCGGCACATAGTAGTGTACGTACAGGAACGAGAGCAGGAAGATCAGCGCCGTAAGGACGAGCGGAACCGGGAGCAATACCTCGGCGCCGCCCAGTTTGACTGGCGTGAGGGTCAGCGCCGCGATGACGCCGAGCAGCGCGAAGATCACGATGGTCGCGACTGGAATCACAGGGCCAAGCGGAATGACGAATGATCGCTGCGTGTCGGGCTGCCGGCGACGCAGCATGAGCACACAGAGACCTGAGACGGCGTAGATCAGCGCCTCAAGGACGGCGCCGACGAGTATCAGCACGTTGAACGACTGGGTGAGCGCCACTACCATCGCGATCACCGCCGACGAGACCGCCAGCGTCACGACCGCGGCCCAGGGTACAACCCGCGCGTAGCTCAGGCGCGCGAAGAACGGCGGGAGTGTCGCCTCGCGAGCGGCGGCGTACATGAAGCGCGAGGCCGTCGCGAAGCCACCGTTGAAGGTCATTACCCCCGTCAACAGCGTCGCGAGCAGCATCCAGAGCGCGCCAATCTGGCCAAGCGCCTGCCAGCCGAGCAGCATCTGCGGAACGTTGCTACAGATGACAGTGTCCGCGCCGATGTTCTGGCAGAGATGCTGGATGCCGACGAGGTTCGTGCTGGCGACGGTGAAGAGCGAGTAGGAGAGAAAAAGCAGCCCCAGCGAGACAAACATCCCACGCGGTATGAGGCGCGTGTCGGTCATCTCCTCGGAGAGCGGCGTCACCCACTCGAACGCCGAGAAGACGAAGACGCCCACCGCGACCGCCTGAATGAGATTGACGGGTGAGTGGATCGCCGCGGTCGGCTGGCTGAGATGAAATCCACTCTTACTCAACGCGACAAATGAGATGATGGCCAGTGAGACAAGCAGCGCGTAGGTCGTGATGTCCTGCAACAGTCCGGCGATACGGATGCCGAGCAGATTCGCCGCCGTCGCCAGACCCAGCAGCGCCAGTATCCAGATGTAGGTGTCGGGACCTGGACTCTGCAGGATCGCGCCGTGCGTGTAGCACTGCTGTGTAAAGCAGCTCACCGCGCTGCCGACAACATAGCTATCCGCCGCGATCACCGCGACGACTGTCACGAGGTAGCCGAACGAGATGATGAGCGAGGCGCGCTCGTTGAACGCCGAGCGAATGTAGAGGCGGATCGCCGCGGCAGAGGGATACAGCGCGTTCAACTCCGAGAAGCAGAGCGCCGCCAGCAATGCGAGCAGCCCGGCGATCAGCAGCGCGATCCAGGCGGAGTCGCCAGCGAGATAGGCGGCGAGTTGGATGCAGCCGAGCAGGCTAATCGCGGCATAGGCGAGACCAGTGCTGGTGGAGACAATCGTGCGGAAGCGGAGCACACGCCGTAATGACTGGGACGCGCCTGTCGCGCTCATGCGCCCGCCCCCTTACACTAGAGGCTCCAGCGGTTCAGCTCCGCGCCATCACACGCCATGCTATCATGAGTGTCTAGCGAGGCCCTCTGGCGTTTTGACACGGCGGCGCCCGCATGCTACACTCGCCCGCGTGAACCGTATCAACCACAGGCGCTACCCGAGGGGCCAGCGCCGCGTATACGGTACGGATGACGCATGGCGCGCTCGCGCCTGTGCCCATCAGGTATCATAGCTGTCAGGGCGACATACCCGCTCTCATCACACATTAAACATCTCCAGCGTCGCGCCAGGCCGACTTTCGAGGAGTAAGCGCCCGTCATGAACATGAACGTCACGATACGCCGCCTCATGTCGGTCTTTACGCTGCTCTTCCTGCTGATCAGCGGTATCGCGGCATATGTGCAGGTCACCAATCAGGCGTTTATCGGCGGTCCGGTGCTGGCGCAGGGCTCCTACGATCCGCGCCGCTGCCCTCCCTTCGACGCGCCGCTGCGCGGCAAAATCTTCGACCGCAACGGCGTCCTGCTGGCCGAATCGGTGAAGGACGATGCGGCGACCTGCGGCTACCGGCGCAAGTATTATGATCCTTCGCTCTCGCCGCTCATTGGCTATTTCAGCTACCGCTTCGGAACCGCCGGCGTCGAGAGTTCCTACAACAATGCGCTCTCCGGCGTGAATCAGAACTCGCCCTGGGGGCCGCCAAACCCCGCCGGTGAGGTGGACGATCTGCAGAACAAAATCCTGCATAAGCCGCGCAGTGGCCAGGATATCTACCTCACCATCGACGAGAAGCTCCAGCAGCAGGCCAACAAGCTTTACGACACGCACGCCAACGGCAGTGTGTGTCAGCCAGCGGGCAGCAATCCACCGGGCAGCATGATCATTACTGATCCGCGCAACGGCGAGATCCTGGCGATGGTCAGCCGCCCCTTCTACGATCCCAACAAGATCGACGATCCTGACTACTTCCAGCAGCTCCAGGCAGCGCCGGACAAACCGCTGCTCAATCACGCGACTCAGGCGCTCTATGCTCCTGGCTCGAGCTTCAAGACCGTCACGATGATCGCGGCGCTCGATGCGGGAACCGCCAGACTCAGCCAGACGTACACGCAGGACGAGGCCGTCAACTATGTCGTCAACGGTCAGCCGTTCCGCTGGGATGACTACATCAACGGCTATCCGCCCAATCTGCAGTTCCCAATCACGATGGAGCAGGGCTACGCCTATAGCGACAACATCGTCTACGCGCGCGAGGCGGTGAAACTGGGTGCGGACAAGTGGCTCTCCTACGTGCGCAGGTTCGGCATCCAGACGCCTGGGGTAGATGTCGCCGCGGTGCCGTTCGACGCGCCCTACGCGCAGAGCGCCGCGTATCTCGCCAAGACCAACGGCAAACCCACCGACTTCAACGTCAATCTCCTCGCGGAGAGCGGCTTCGGTCAGGGGCAGTTGCTCATCTCGCCCCTGACGATGGCTGAGGTCACGAGCGCGGTGGCGGCAGACGGCAATCTCTATGCCCCACACGTCGTGATGCAGGCGAAACCAAGCGTCGGTGGCCCTTTCACGCAGGACCCGCAGCTCTATACCAACGGGCAGCTCTTCCAACCAGCGGTCGCGCAGCAGGTCCGCCACGCGATGTGGTCTGTCTCCAGCTACGGTACCGGCTCGACGGTCCAGCATAACGGCATTCATCTGGCCGACTCGCCGATCAAGGAAGGCGGCAAGACGGGCACTGCGCAGCTGGAGAGTGGACTCCCGCACACGTGGTGGATCTCGCTGGCTCCTGACGACGCTTCCGGCGCTGGCCCGGCCCAGATGGTGATCACGGTCATGAAAGAGCATAGCAAAGAGGGCGCCTGCCAAGTCTTTGTCGCCGACGACACATACCTCGCGGCGCGGACGCTGGGATATTTGAAGTAAGCAGAACGCAGAGCGCCCGCTGTGTGACCACCGCGCGGATACAGGCGTCCAGCACAGTACTTCGTGGCAATCACAAGACGATCTGGCAAAGGCTGGCGGTCGCCATGATATACTATGCCGGAACGCGGGGGCGGAACGCGGGGGAGAGGCAATGAGCGGTCTGCAAGGAAGTGTTTTCGGTGGTTACCAGTTGCTCGCGTCTATCGGCGCGGGGGGCGTCGCCGAAGCATATCGAGCGAAACCCCTGCAAGGATCAGGCCGCGAGGTCGTGGTCAAGGTCATTCATCCTACCCTCGCGCAGCAGCCTGCTGTCCAGACGCGCATCCAGCTGGCCTTGCAGAAGGCCGCGGCGCTGGCCAATCACGCACATGTGCTGCCTGTGCTCGCCAGTGGCGAGGACGGTGGCTATTCCTACATGGTCACGCCATACGTTACCGAGGGCACACTACGCGACTGGATCGCCCGTGGCTGGAGGCTAGGACCAACCGATGTCGGGCCATTTTTCCGCCAGCTCGCCAGTGGCCTTGCCTACGCGCATAGCCTCGGCATCGTGCATGAGAACCTCAAGCCCACGAACATCTTCCTCTTCGAAGGCCGGCACGTGCTGCTGGGCGACTTCGGCGTGCTGTGGGATGTGGCGCAGATCGATCCGCAACTCAGCGGACCAGCGGCGGAAGCTGTCGAGTACCTGGCGCCGGAAGCGTTCAACAAGGTCTTTGCGCCCGCCGCCGACATCTACAGCCTGGGCGCGGTGCTCTTCACGACCTTGACCGGCAGCGCGCCGTTGCGCGGGCCTACCCCAGGCGCTGTCTATGCGGCGCATCTCAACCAGCCCGTTCCGCCGCTCGCCGCCGCCGCGCCGTCGCTGCACCGACATATCCAGTCGCTCGACGCGGTCATCCAGCGCGCGATGGCGAAGCGCCCTGAGGACCGCTACGCGACGCCTCTCTTGTTCGCCGATGCCGTTGAGTCCACCCTGGCGCAGGCGCAGAAGGGCAGGCTGGGAAAGAGCCGGCGTCCGAGCGTCTGGTCGCTGGGGAATGACAACCCACTCATTTTCAACGAGTTCGGCATGCCGGTGCTGGCCAATCAGGCGGGCGCCATTCCGCAGGTGGGCGGCTCATCGCCGAATGGGCTGCAGCCGCTCAACTTTCGCAAGCCGACCTCGGTGGGAGGACTCGACGGTCTGATGGAAGACGGGTACATTGGCGGTAACTGGAACGACGACGCCCCGCAGGGAGCGCTGCGTGTCCCGGCGCCAGTTGGACCGCCAGTCTCGCCGATCGCCCCTATGCCGCCGCGACAGGAGTATGCGCCTGGCTATGCGCCTGCTTACCCACCAGGCTATGGACCTGGCGTGGGACAAGAGTATGGTCAGGGCTATCCGGCGGCAGGCCCAGGCGTTAGTGTCGCTCCCGCGCCGCTGGTTGCGCCGCGTCCTGCGGGCTTCCCTGAGCCACAACTCCCTTCCTACCGCCCAAGCGCGCAGCCGGAGCCATTTGCCCCTGGCGCCCCCGGTATGCCTGACATGGCGAGCCTGGCGCCCGCGCCTGGTTCGGCGCCACTCACCGACGATGCGTCGAAGAGTGACAAGAACTTCTCGGCCACCGAGCTTGGCCTGCCGCGGCTGACCTACGCCGATCTGGGGCAGGGCCTCTCGGCGGAAGTCGCGCAGGAGTTGGAGACGCAGACAAAGAACGGGACGGATGAGCGTCATTCGAGGGACTACGAGATGGGCGCGCATTCAGGCGCGCTGGACTTCGACGAGTCGAACATGTACACGGCTACCCACGGCGGAGCGCGCATCCAGTACCGTGGCGAGACGAGCGAGAGCGCCGCATGGTCGGCGGCGTACCCCACCTCTGGCGATGAACCGGGATATTCCGAGGAACGCAGCGCCTATTATCCAGCCTCCGCGCGCCCACGACGCGGCTCCAGCCGCTCGGCGGATCGCTGGGACGCGATGGAGAGTGTCGAGGCGCCAGCGCGTGGACGGCGCGCGCGCGACAGGTACGAGGACGAGCGCGCCTACGATCGTCGCCCCCCACGCCGCCGAAGCGCGGAGCCGTCCGAACGCAGTCGCTGGGCGCGCCCGCTACTCTTTGGCGTCCTGCCAACCCTGGCGCTCCTCCTTCTTTTGCTGGCGATCCTGCGGCCAGGACTCTGCCCCAATGGCGCCTGCGACTCGTTGAGCAGCGCCGCGCGCAGAGCTGTCCCCGCGCTGAATCAATTCGGAGGCGCCTCTGGACCCTCGGTGAGTATGACCGCCTCTCCCGTCTCGCTCCAATTGACGACACAGGCCGGCGTCGAGAAGGGAGCGACCTTCTCACTCATTGGCGCTGGCGCCAACAATGTTCCCTGGCAGGCGACCTCCAACCTGGATTGGCTTACCGTCACGCCCACTTCTGGCGCGCTCGCAGCCGGCAGCGCTATCCCGATCACCGTCACAGCCAAACCAACTGGAATCAACCCCGGACAGTACACAGGCGCCATCACCATCACCGCGGGGGGCGCTGCGTTGCGCGTGCCTGTCACCGTCACCGTCGCCATCGGCCCGCAGCTTTCCGTAACGCCAGCGGCGCTCAGCTTCACTACTTGCGCTTCGCAGCAGGCGATCACGGTGAAAAATACTGGCGACGCTGCGCTCAACGTCACGGCTGCTCCCGCGTCGAACTCGACGACGGCGCTCACCTTGAGCGCGACGAGTCTCACACTCGATCCAAACGCGTCCGACACCATCAAGGTCAGCGTCAAGTGCTCCGCGCCGGTGAGCGCGAATTATGGCGTGCAGTTCGGCGGCAACGGCGGGACGGCGCAGGTAACGGTCAAGTACAGCTAAGTAGCGCCTACTCGCGATGGAGAGCAACGTGCGATGTGTCGCCACTGTCGGGTCCGTCACGCTGACCATCGAATTGGAAGACGACGGCGCCGTGCGCGCGGTGCGTCTGGACGGGAGCGAACAGACCGTAGACTGGCGGCCCGTAGGTGGGCGCACGCTCTCAGCGCAGGGTGGGCGGGCCGGACACTACAGCCTGCTGCTTGGCGACCGCTCGTACGAGATGTTCATCCGCGCAGCGGGACAGCAAGAGAGTGGCGCCAGCGCCTTCGAGGTCAGCATCGGTGGGCAGACACTGGGGGTTGGCGTACAGGATGAGCGCGCCCGGGCGCTGGCGGGTCTGATCGGCGAGGCCAAGGCGTCGGGCGATGTGACGGTGCGCGCGCCGATGCCAGGATTGGTCTCACATGTGCTGGTGGGTGAGGGCGATGCGGTACAGCGCGGCCAGGCGGTCGTTGTGCTGGAAGCGATGAAGATGGAGAATGACCTGACCACGGTGCGCGCGGGAATCGTCAAGAGCCTGCGTGTAGCGCCGGGGCAGACCGTCGCCCAGGGTGAAGCGCTCGCGGTCATTGGCGAGCCCGCCGGCGCCGCAGGCGACACGGATGCGGATGCAGATGAGAACGGCGAGTAGGCGAAGGAATCGCGCCGCATGATACCCCTCGGCGAGCTGCTAGAGGCGACCAGCGCCCATCTCATATCTCCCGGAGCGCGCGATACGTTTGCTGGTTTCGCGCATGACTCGCGCGCGACGCAGCCAGGGGACTGCTTTGTCGCGGTACGCGGGCCTCATAGCGACGGACATGATTACCTGGAGGACGCCGTGCAGCGCGGCGCGGCGGCGCTGCTGCTGGAAGCCGCGCGCGTCGAGTCGCTGGAGGCGAAGAGCTCCGGCTGGCTTGACACCCTCACCCGGCGTGGCGTCGCTATCCTGACCGTACTGGATACGCGACAGGCGCTGCGCCAGTACGCGAGCCACATCCTGCAGCGTTGGCGGCCACAAGTGATCGCTGTCGCGGGGAGCGCGGGGAAGACGACCGCCAAGGAAGCCATCGCCGACGTCGCCAGCCTGCGCGCGCCGACCTTCCGCTCGTGGCGCAACTACAACGACCTGCTCGGCGTGCCGCTCTCCCTGGGGAGGCTCACGCCGGAGCATCGCATCGCCGTGCTGGAGTTTGGCGCCGACCGCCCCGGCGAGATCCGTGAGCTATGCGAATTGACGCGCCCCGAGATCGGCGTTGTGCTCAACATCAGTCCGGCGCACTTGCAGTATTTTGGCGACGTATCAACCCTCGCTGACGAGCTATTTGAACTGGTCCGCGGATTGCCTTCCGATGGTGTGGCCCTTCTCAACGGCGCTGATGGCTTTCCCATGGCCTCGCCCGCCGAGATGAAGACGCTCATATTCGCCTGGGCTTCGGGCGTGCGCGAGTTGGCTACGGGCATGCCTCAAGGGTTGGCGACCACGAAGTCACTTTATCGCATGACGCCGATCACGCCAGATCATCTCTGCCTCGGCCTGGAGCCAGTCGACCGTGCAGGCTCGCCTATGGGCGCTGCGACATATTTCCCATCCCTCATCGGCGCGCATTGGGTGGACAGCGTCCTCGCCGCGCTGGCCGTCGCTGAGGTTCTGGACATTCCTCAGGAGGAGGCGTTGCGCGCGCTGGCGCCGCTCCAGCCATTACCAGGGCGTATGCGCTGGCTCGACGGCCTGGATGGCATGACGCTGCTGGACGACTCGCACAACGCGATCCCGGCGAGCGCGACAATGGGTCTGAGCTCGCTGAAGAGCATCGGGGCTATCTTGAATCATCCGCGCATCGCGGCGCTGGGCGATATGCTCTACCTTGGCGACACGACGACGCAGGCGCACAGGCAACTGGGCCAGGTCGCCGCGAAGAGTGCTGATTATCTGCTCGTTCGCGGCGCGCAGGCTGAGGTAGTCGCCTCCGCGGCGCGCTCGGCGGGCCTGCCGCCAGAGAATGTCTACAGCGCCGACACACCAAGCGACGTCGCGCAGATCGTCAGGCGCATCGCGCAGGACCTGCGCTTGGCAGGGCAAGCCGCCCCCATCGTCTACATCAAAGGCTCCGAAGAGACGCGCATGGAGCGGGTAACCGCCGCGCTGCTCGCGCAGCCTGAGCGCGCCGAAGAGCTGCTCGACCGGCAGACGCAGGCCTGGCGCCGCCTCATCATCATGCGCCCCGACCGTCCCACCTGGCTGGAGATCGACCTCGACGCCATCGCGGGCAACACGCGCCGGATCAAGGAGATCGTCGGGCCAGCGACCGAGGTACTGGTCAGCCTGAAGGCCGACGCTTATGGGCACGGCGCGCTGCGTGTGGCGCGTACGACGCTACTCAATGGCGCCTCGTGGCTCGGCGTCGCGACGCTCAGCGAGGCGGTTCCGCTGCGTGGGGCGGGGATCGCCGCGCCGATTCTAGTCTTTGGCTATATCCCGCCCTGGCAAGCGCGTGAGGCCGCGCGGCTAGACGTGCGCGCGACGGTCTACTCCGCCGATGTGGCCGCCGAACTGGCGCAGGCGGCGCGCGACCTCGAGCGCACGATCCGCGTCCATGTCAAGATCGACACAGGGATGGCGCGGCTGGGCCTGCGCGCGGAAGATGTCGAGGGCGTCGTCCAGTTCGTCGAAGACCTTCACGCGATGCGCGGCGTCGAGGTGGAGGGACTCTTTACTCATCTGGCGACGGCGGACAGCGCGGATCAAAGCTATACGCTGCGCCAGCTCGCGCGTTTCGACGCCATTATCGCCGCGCTCGAGGCGCGCGGGCTGCGTCCGCCTCTTATCCATGCGGCGAATAGCGCCGCCACGCTGACACTGCCACAGGCGCGTTACTCGCTGGCGCGGCCCGGCATAGCCATCTACGGTCTGGAGCCGTCCGCCGAGGTTCCACTGCCCGCCGGATTCCAACCAGCGCTTGCCTTCAAGACCCAGGTGGCGCAGGTCAAAGACATCCCGCCGGGCGAGGGTGTGGGGTATGGCGCGACCTACGTGACCGAGCGCGAGACGCGCCTCGCCGTACTTCCGGTCGGCTACGCGGATGGATTCCGCCGGGCGCCCACGACCTGGGGCGGCGTGCTGATTCACGGCCAGGAGGCGCCGCTGGTCGGACGTGTCTGCATGGACCAATGCATGGTGGATGTCTCACATATTCCCGATGTGCGTCGGGGAAATGAGGTGGTCTTGATCGGCCACCAGGGCGAGGCGACACTCACCGCCGAGGAGGTGGCGCGGCGTCTGGGGACAATCTCGTATGAAGTCGTCTCGGCGCTGCTCGCGCGTGTGCCGCGGGTGAGCTAGTCTCCACTGGCGCAGCTGACTCGTTTCACGATACACTGTCAGATACAGCCGTGATGGGTGGGCACACACCGCCAGCGTATCAGCGCGTGGCAAGGAGCGCGTCGATGGATGATGAGAGCACGGCGCCCAAACCGGCGCCGTGGCGGACGCGCTTCAAGAATGTTGGCGCCAGCTTGTCGACCTGGGTCGAACGCTGGAATGATCCCAAGGCCAGGCAGGCCGTGCGCGCGGGCGCATGGACGGTGCGCGCGCTGAAGTGGCGTGAGCGGATTGTGGGCTACACCGCCAGCCTCCAGGCGTTGGGCGAGCGCGCGCAGACCTCGCTGGGCGTGCTCTTCTCCGTCGCGCCATTCGCCCAGCGGCTCGGCCCGGCGAACTCCACGTTCGCGGAAGACCAGAACTGGGCGCCGGTGGTTCCCGCTCGCGCGCGAATCATCGCCAATCCCGTCTCAGGGAGCATGCGTGGCACGGACGGGCTGAGCGATCTACGTGAGACGGCGATCTGGCTGACTGAGCATGGCCTGCCCACGGAGGTTACGGCGACTACACGGGTTGGCCATGCGGTAGAGTTGGCGCGCGAGGCGGTCGCCGCCGGTCGCGAGATGGTGATCGCGGCGGGAGGCGACGGCACACTCAACGATGTGATCCAGGGGCTTGCGGGATCTACCACCGCGGTGGGCGTGCTGCCAATGGGAACAGTGAACGTCTGGGCGCGCGAGATAGGCATCCCGCTTGGCGCGACTGAGGCGCGCGAAGTCTTGCTGCACGGCGTGCGCCGCCAGGTGGACCTGGGACGCGCAGGCGTGCGCTACTTCCTGATGATGGCTGGCGTTGGCTTCGACGCCGAGGTAGTCAAGCGGGTCGAGCGCAACTGGCTCAAGCGCGTGGGCCTGAAGACGCTGGATTACATTGCCACGGCTGGCTCGCTCGGACTGACACAGCAGCCGGCGAAGCTCACCCTGCGGGTCGCGGGCCAGCGGCGCAAGATGAGCGCGCTGATGGTCGTCATCGGCAACACACGCCTCTACGGTGGCGCGATGCAATTCACCCGTCGCGCTGTCGCGGATGATGGCCTGCTCGACGTGGTGGTGATCGGCGGCGGTGGCTGGGCGCGCCGTGCTGGCGTGTTCCTGCGCGCATTCCTGCGCCGACCATCGCTTGGCCCCGACGCGCGCTACGATCGTGTCCGCAGTGTACGGCTGGAATCGACGCCACCGCTGCCCGTTCAGGTGGACGGCGACATCATCGGCTCGCTCCCGATGACGTTCACCATCGCTCCGGGCGCGCTCTGGGTGATTGTTCCGCGCAACGCGCCAGTGCGCCTCTTCTCCCGCACTGCGTAACTGGTGGTGTACTCCGCAGTGTTCGGCTCTTCCGGGGGAGCCTAACGTGTGTGGCGCAAGGGATCTGACATGCGCGTCGAGCGGCGGGTGGTGTCGATTGGCGGGTATTCTGTCCGCTACAAGGTCGCCGGCGAGACAGGAGAGCCGGTGATCCTCGTCCACGGGTTGTCGGGGTCGACGCGCTGGTGGTCGGAGAATGTCGAGACGCTGGCGCGGAGGTATCGCGTTTATCTGGTGGATCTGCCCGGATTCGGCGCGATGCGTCGCGCGCCGCTGCGCCAGGGAATCCCGGCGGCGACTGGCTGGCTCGTGCGCTGGATGGAGGCGCTGCGCCTGCGACCCGCGCATCTCGTCGGCCATTCTATGGGTGGGCAGATCTGCCTGCGTGTCGCCATCGAGCGCCCCGATCTGGTGAAGCGCCTCGTACTCGTCGCGCCCGCAGTTTGGTCAGCGCGCCACTCCATCTTTAGCAAAATCGCTCCGCTCATGGCTGAGACGCAGCGCTTCTCGCCTCGATTTTTCGCGATGCTTGGCTACGACGCGCTACGTGCGGATCCTGCCACGATGCTGCGTTCGGCGCGTGATCTGCTCAAGCAGAATGTTGGACGTGACCTAGAGACGATTCAGGCGCCGACGCTGCTTATCTGGGGCGAGCAGGACGCGATCGTGCCGGTCTCGGTGGGCTATGAACTGCGCCGCATCATCTCACACGCGCGGCTGCTCGTGCTCAAGGACGCCAGCCACGTGCCGATGTTCCATGACGCGCGGCGCTTCAACGCGGCGCTGCTAAGCTTTCTGCGCGGTGATCCCGTCGGCGTCTAGTCCTCGCGCAACAGGCGCTCGACTTCGGCATAGTCAAGAGGAAGCTCATCTATACCAACGGTATGCCAGCCGCGGACCATCAGCCAACCGGCAGGAACTTCTGGTCGCTGAACGACTGACCCAGGACCGAGGCCGAGGGCGCGCCGAGCCAGTCCAACACGGTCGCGTAGATCGAGCGGAAGTCCACCGTGTTGACGAGATTGCCGTTGTGGTCGAGACTGGCGGAACTGAGGTCGGGCGGCTCTCCATAGACGCCGCCGAGGACGGGTTTGCCCAGGACGAAGAGCGGCGCGGCGGTCCCATGGTCGGTGCCACGGCTGCCGTTCTCGTGGACGCGCCGCCCGAACTCCGACCAGGTCATGACGATCACATCATCCGCCATGCCGTGCGCGGTCAGATCTGCATAGAACGCGGCGAGGCCCTCGGCGAGATCGGTGAGCAATCCGCTGTGGTGGCCCGGCTCGGTCGTGGTCTTCGTATCCTGCTCGGCGTGCGTGTCGAAGCCGCCGATGGTGACGTAGCCGACGCGCAACCCCAGCTTCTGCACGATCGCCTCGGCCAGCACCTGCAAGCCCTTGGCGAAGTTCGTCGTTGGGTATTTGACAGTGGATGTATAACTGCTCACTGCGTCGGCGAGCTGTTTCGAACCGGCCACCGCGCTCTGCGCCGTCGCGTCGAGCAGGGCGGCGTATGGCGCGGACTTGGGATAGGTGTTGTAGAGCTTGAGCAGGGTCTGGATGCGCGCGTCGGCGGCGCTGATGTCTTTGCTGGCGGGATCGGGCAGCAGTCGGTACTCACTCGTATTCGAATTGACGACCGGCACATCCACGTTCAAGGCGCGCAGCGCCGTTGGCAGCGTCGAGCCGACCGCCAGCGTCGTGAAAGGATGGCCCTGCTCGTCAATCATGCCGCCAAGATACTTGGCATAGTTACCGAGCCAGCCGCCTTTGCTGGAGCGCCCCTGCCCATCCACATCCACGGTCTGCCAGATGTCCATCGCGGTGAAGTGCGAGAGGCTGGAGTTGGGATAACCGACGCCCTCGACCACCGCCAGTTTGTGCGCCTTCCAGAGCGGTTGCAGCGCTGTGAGCGCCGGATGGAACCCCAACCGCCCGTTCAGGTCGAGCACCTGGTCCGCGGCGAGCGCGAGCGTCGGGCGGGCGCTCTTGTAGTTGGGGTCGGTGTAGGGCACAATGGTGTTCAGTCCGTCGTTGCCTCCCGCCATCTGCACCACGACGAGCGTACGGCCAAGCGCCGCCTGCGCCCACATGTCGCCCTCGCGCGCGGCGTTCTGCGACGCTCGCACCGCCCGCGCGAACACCGACGGCATAATCATGCCGGCGCTCACCGCGAGCAGGCCGTCTTTCATCATCGCGCGCCGTGTGTAGTTCATCGCTGCGCCTCAATTCATCTGGTATTCGGGCAGGGACATCAGCGTGTAGAGCGTCTCGCGCAGCCGCAGCGCAGGGAGTTTGCCGCCACCAGCCAGCGACAGGCTCGGCCCTGTGGTCGCGCCCTGCGTCAGCGTCGTGGAGAGCAGCACGCGCCGGTCGTCAGCCAGGTGATTGTCGAGCAGCGTGGCGATGTGGAAGTCCAGCGCCTCGTCAGGCGTCTTGAGCTGGTGATCGGTGATGAGCTTCTGCAGCGCCGTGCCGCTCGTATCGCCGCCCTTGGTCGTCGCGCCGCCACTGGCCGCGACGAGCGAGTTGATGAAGTTGACGCGCGTCATCCACGTCTGCGTCGAGAGCCAGCTCGCGCTAACCTTATCACCATCCCAGCCCGAGACATTGGGTGGATCGTAGATCGTCTGCCCCATCGCAGCGAGCGCCTGCGGCAGCTTCTTGGCGTCAGTTTCCAGGCCCAGCCCGCGCATCGCGCCGACGACGAACTCGACAGGGCTCTTGATACGCGCCCTGTATGCCTTGTCGCTGAAGAACGCTGGCGAGGTCAGCATCGCCTTGACCATCGCGCTGATACGGTGATCGTTCTTGTAGTAGGCATCGGCCAGCGGCTGCAAATCGCTGTCTGTGGGGTCTTCGTAAACGAAGAAGCTCCACATGCGGAAGGCAAGATGGCGCCCAGTGGAGGGATGCGCGCAAACAAGCTGGATGACGTCCTTCATCTCCAGAGTGCCGGTATGCCCCAGAGATGTCACCTGACCCTTGTAGCCGCGGCTGGGAACGAACTGGCTCTTGCCGTCTTTCTCGACCCAGCCCGCGAGCGCCAGCGCCCCCTGATGCACATCGTTCTGGCTGTAGTTGTCATTCCCCTTCGCGTCCTTGATGCCCATCGTGAAGAGTTCCATCAGCTCGCGGGCATAGTTCTCGTTGGGGGAGCTGCCGGTGCTCTGACGACCATTCAGGTACCACAGCATCGCGGGATCAACCGTGATCGCTGCCATCACGTCGTCGAAGCGCCCCATGCCCATCTTGCGCAGCAGGTCGTTCTGCTGCGTCATGTAAGCGTAGCGCTGCTTGCCGCCCACGTCACGCACGCTGCTGGTCAGCACGCCATGCCAGAAGAGCGTCATCTTCTCTTCGAGCGGGCGCTTCGAGTAAATCATACGCAAGAGCCACAGGCGCATACCCTCGGTGGGATTCGTCTGGTCAAAGGTCTGCGCGCCGAGGCGCGACTCCAGATCATCATGGACCGAGGAGAAGTTCAGCAGCCGGTCGACCGCGCCGGAGAGGCCGAGCGCCAGATACTCGCCCAGATCGGTCGGCGTCGGCCCGAAGCCCACGCGCCGCAGCAGGTGGTTGACCTTCGCGGTGTCGGTCGTGAGCACGTTCGCCGTCGCAGGGGCGTTTTGGCGCTGGCGTAGCACAGCGCCCAGCCCAGCCCCGGCGGCGCCCAGGCCCACCGCGCCAACCCCCGCGCCAATCAGGACCGTGCGGCGCGACAGGCCGCGCTTTTTCTGCGGCGCAGGCTCCTCCTGCACGCCGGTGGCGCCGCGCCCGCCCAGCGAGGTGCGCGTCGGCGTCATGTCCGGGACGGGCGCATACGGGATCTCCTGCCCATCCGCAGGGTCGTAGACGGGAAAATCCCCATCATCGCGCGACATCGGCTCGTCTCCTCACAGGGCGGACCTCATTCCCGCCGTACAGGCGCCACACTCCTCACCCGCGAGTTCCGGTCAGGGACTATTCCTCTTCCTCCGGCGCCGTGATCCGCTCGACGCGCCGGCGTGTGAGCAGCGCCGCCTCGGCGCGTCCACGCCATTCGGCGCTCTCTTCGGCGCTGGCCTCCCGATCACTCGGCTTCTCGTCCGACGCCCGCAGTTCCGGCGCGAAGTCCGCGGGCGCGGCAGGAGCGCTGGCCAGTTCGCCGATACGCTCGGTCAGCGCCAGGTAGAACTCGACCAGCAGCCGTCGGAGCGCGCCATGCGCCTCCAAATCGGCCAATTGCTCAAGATAGCGCTCGTATTCCTCCGAGGCAGACTGGCGCTCCAGCATTCCTAGGTCCAGCGGCGAGCGCTCCGCAGATGCTCCCCGTCGGTCAGACGCCTCGCCAGACACGTCGGGATATAGCCGTCGCCGCTCCAGCAGGAGAATACCAAGCGTGTCGGTCTCCTCCAGGCGTCGCCGCGCCAGCCATGCGCGCAGAGCGCGAATGCGCAGCGAGTCCGGCGCGCCCAGTGGGAGGTTGAGGTCATCCGCCGCCCACTCCGAGGCCGCCTCCGCGCGCAGATCGAGCGCGCCGCTCTCGTCGTACGTTTCCGGCTCTTCCCAGAAGAGGACGCCGCCGCGCGTGACCCAATGGCCCTTCGTCGCGTCGCCCTCGTTACCAGAGCGCCCAGTGTTAGCGGACTCTTCATCCGTGGAGTCCGCGTCGGCGCGCCAGGGATCGCCGCCATGCCCATTGGCGCCGAGCGGCAGCGGTTCAAGATCCCAGCCAGGACGTCCGTTGTCGTCGGTTGGCATGTCCTCTACCTCTCTTCTCGCTACTCCCACTCAATGGTCGCCGGGGGCTTGCTGGTGATGTCGTAGACCACGCGGTTGACGGCGGGAACCTCGTTGACGATGCGGTTCGCCATGCGCGCGAGCACCTCGTCGGGCAGGCGCGCCCAGTCGGCGGTCATGAAGTCGTCGGTCGTCACCGCACGGATCGCCAGCAGGTAGCCGTACGTGCGTCCATCGCCCATCACGCCGACGCTCTGCACCGGCGTCAGCACCGCCAACGCCTGACTTATCTGTCGGTAGAGCCCCGCGCGCCGCAGCTCCTCGATGACGACGCTATCCGCCGCGCGCAGGGCGTCGAGCCGCTCCTCCGTCACCTCGCCGATGACGCGAACGGCAAGACCAGGGCCAGGGAAGGGATGTCGCCAGACCCAATCTTCCGGCAGACCCAGCGCGCGCGCGACCTCACGCGCCTCGTCCTTGAACAAGTTGCGCAGCGGCTCGACGAGCTTCAGACGCATGTGATCCGGGAGCCCGCCGACGTTGTGGTGCGTCTTGATCTTTTGCGCGGTCCCTGCCTCGTTGCTCGCGCTCTCGATGACATCGGGGTAGAGTGTGCCCTGCGCGAGGAACTCTACCGTGCCCTCCCGGTTCAGCTCCTCCGCCTCGGCCTCGAAGACACGAATGAACTCTTCCCCGATGACACGCCGCTTGGCTTCAGGATCAGTGACGCCACGCAGCCGTTCAAGGAAACGCGCGCGCGCATCAACCGCGATGAGCGGGATGCGCAGGTGCGTCTGGAATGTCTCGATCACCTGCTCCGGCTCCCCAGCGCGCAGACATCCGGTATCCACAAAGACGCACGTCAGCCGGTCGCCGATGGCGCGATGGATCAGCAGCGCCGTCGCCGCCGAGTCCACCCCACCAGACAGGCCACAGATCACGCGCCCGTCGCCAACCTGCGCGCGGACACGCGCGACTGCCTCATCAATGAACGCGCCGGGAACCCAGGTGGGCGAACAGCCACAAACACGGAACAGGAAGTTCTCAAGCATCGCGCCGCCCTGGGGAGTATGGCGCACCTCCGGATGGAACTGGATGCCAATGCGGTCGCGATCATCAGCCATCGCCGCTATGGCCCCGGTAGGCGACTCGGCGATGACGGAGAATTCGGGCGGCGCGGCGCCAACGCTATCGCCGTGGCTCATCCAGACCGCCAGGCGCGCCTCTGGCCCTGTCTCGATCCCGGCGAAGAGCGAATCATGGGCGCCATCGCGCAGGGTAATCTCGGCGGGACCATACTCGCGGCGTCCAGTGTGTGGCTCGACCCGCCCCCCAAGCTGATGCGCCAGCAACTGCATCCCGTAGCAGACGCCCAGGATCGGCAACCCACTCACCAGAATCGCCTGATCGACCGCGCGCGCGCCTTCATCATAGACACTGTCTGGTCCGCCAGATAGGATCACTCCACACGCGCCAAGGGCCTGAACCTCAGCCAGCGTCGCGGTGGCGGGAAGCAGCTCGCAATAGACGCGCGACTCGCGCACACGCCGGGCGATGAGCCGGCTGTATTGCGAACCATAGTCTATGATTGCGATGGCTTCGCGCTGACCATCGTCCTGCGAACGCGCGGGAGTCGCTTCCGTCATGTGCCCTCGCATCTGGCTCGTGATCAACGTGGCGCTAGTCGCTATCTGCGCTCTACTCCTCACATTATGGGCGCCGGCGCCGCCCAGATCAAGCGGTGTGGCCCGCATGGACGCAGACAGCCACGCAGGCGTGTTTGCCGCCTCACCTGCCATGTTTCCTGGGGTGATCGCGCTTTCGGCTGACGCCCACAACAGCGGTGCTATACTATACTCGGGCTTCTTTTACGGAAACTTTACAGGCGCCCATTGCTCACGACGGGGAGGATGCCTCCGTGGTGAGCAATGTCGCAATGTCAATCGGGAGGCGAAGCGCGGCGATGCCAACATATGAATATCTGTGCAAGACTTGTGGCCATCGATTCGAGACCTGGCAGAAAATGAGCGACGAGCCGCTGACGGTCTGTCCGAACTGTGGCGCCACCATTCACCGTGTCCTCTTCGCGACCGGCGTCGTATTCAAAGGCTCTGGCTTCTACTCGACCGAGACGCGCGCCCGGCCCAGCGAGACTGGCGCCTCGGAAACGTCCGCGACGCCCGCGGCCAGCGCCAATGGAGCCTCTGGCGGCAATGATGCATCATCTAAGGCGGATACACCAGCCGCCGCGGCTGCTGCTTCCTCGTCCGCTACTTCTACTGGTTCTGGCTCCAAGTCGAGCGCGAGCAAAGAGCCGTGAGGGCGGTCCTCCAGCGTGCGACATGGGGCGAAGTCAGCGTCGACGGCGAGGTGATCGGGCGGCTGGATCCATCGCCCGGTCTGGTCATTTTGCTCGGCGTTGGCCCCGACGACGGCGAAGCTGAGGCGCGGCTGCTTGCCGAGAAGATCGCCGGGCTGCGTATCTTCGCCGACGCCGAGGGCAAGATGAACCTCTCCTTGCTGGAGATCGGCGGTGGCGCGCTGGTCATCTCGCAGTTCACGCTCTACGCGGACCTGCGCCGGGGACGACGGCCTGGCTACACCGGCGCCGCCAGCCCGGAGATCGCCGCGCCACTTGTCGCGCTGGTCATGGAGGAGTTGCGCCGCCGCGGCGCGCCAACGCAAGGGGGGCGTTTCGGAGCGCAAATGCAGGTGCGGCTTACCAACGACGGTCCGGTGACCATTATGCTGGACACTGATTTCTGGCGTTAGGCTGCCCAGGAGGCGCGCATGGGAACCCTGTTTCTGGTCGCGACGCCTATCGGAAACCTCGAGGACATCACGCTGCGCGCGCTACGCGTCTTGCGCAAGGTCGCGCTGATCGCCGCTGAGGATACGCGCCACACGCGCAAGCTCCTCGCCCCCTTCGCTATCACCACGCCGCTGACCAGCTATCACGAACACAGTGGCCCCGCGCGCACGGATGCGCTGGTGGCGGCGCTGGCGCAGGGCGATATTGCGCTGGTCTCCGACGCCGGAACGCCCGTGCTCTCCGATCCTGGCCAGGCGCTCGTGCGCGCTGCGCTGGCGGCGGGCCATGCCGTTATCCCGATCCCTGGTCCCTCAGCGGCGATCACAGCGCTCGTCGCGTCGGGCCTGCCAACGGACCAGTTCACATTCCTTGGCTTCCTGCCACGCAGATCTGCTGGCCGGCGCGCGCTGCTGGCGCGTTTCACCCAGGCGCGGGAGACGCTGATCGTCTACGAGGCGCCGCACCGTCTGCTGGCTTGCCTCGACGACCTCTTGGCCGTGCTTGGCGACCGGAACGCGACGCTGGCGCGCGAGCTGACCAAGGTGCACGAGGAGTTTCGACGCGGGCGGCTCTCCGCACTACGCGCTGAGTATGACGGTGGCGACGCCCCGCGCGGCGAGTTTACCATTATCATCTCCGGCGCGGAGCCAGTAGTCGAGCAAGAAACGGAAGAAGCGCGTGAGCGCCGCGCCATCGAACACATACAGGTCTTGCTCGCCAGTGGGATGGGTGTGCGCGAGGCCGCTGTCGAGGTTGCGCGCCTTACCGGCTTGCCCCGGCGCCAGGTCTATCGCCTCGCGCTGGACGCGTCAGCCGAAGATATCACATCCATTGCAGCTGACGGTCACATAGACCAGTAACCCGCTCCTCGCTTGACATCGGGACAGCATGCGCATATAGTCCAGGCAGCCGAGCGCGACTTCCTCTGTACGAGATCTCGTCGCGCGGCGTCTCATTCATACGCCGTCGCCGCAATGGCCACGGCTCGCCTGAGGAGGAGACAGCAATCATGGGCATTCTACGGGAGTTCGGGCGCTTCACGGCGCTCATCTTCGGCCTGATTGGGTCGGCCGCAGCGCTGATTATCCTGCTCTTGTGGAGCGCGATCCACACTACCATCGGCGCGTTTCAGGACTCGCCCGCTGGCGAGAATCGGATCGGCTGGGGGCTGCTGCTGATTGGGATCGGCGTGCTGGCCTCGGTCCTTGCGCTGTTCCTCGACCGCATCTCGACGATTCTCTTTCTCATCGCGGGCATAGGTCTCTTCTGGGTGATCTCTGGCTGGGCGGTGATCCCGCTGGTCTTTTACGTGATCGCCGCCTTCTTCGCCTTCCTGGATCGATCGCCGTCACAGAACTAAGACTCGTCTTCGCACAGGATCTTAGGGAACGCTCCGCCGTCACCTGGGCTGCGGCGTGACTCGCAAAGGAAAGAGGCACATAGGCATGTTTAGCGCACTCGGGAAGTTTACGGTCCTCACCTTTGGATTGATCGGCTCTTTTCTGGCGCTGATTATCCTGGTCTTGTGGGGCACGATTCACACCGCCATCGGCGCCTTTGGCGACTCGCCCGCCGGCCCGAACCGGTTTGGCTGGGGATTGCTCCTGATCGGAATCGGCGTGCTGGCTTCCTTCCTGTCGATCTTCCTCTCCCGCATCACGTCGATCCTCTTTCTCATCGCGGGCATAGGTCTCTTCTGGGTGATCTCTGGCTGGGCGGTGATCCCGCTGGTCTTTTACGTGATCGCCGCCGCTTTCGACTTCCTGGGACGCTCCAGGAATTAGCGAGCCTGCTCTGCGCGCGCCGGCAGCAATGGCGTCACGCGGTCCCAGATCGCGGCGGCGACCTCCGTCTTTGGCAGGAGCGCGAGAGGCTCGATGCGCCCATCGGCGTGGAAGATCGTGACCTCGTTCGTCTCCACGCCAAATCCACTGCCCTGTTTGGTGACGTCATTCGCCACCAGCAGGGCAAGCTGTTTCCTGGCCAGCTTTTTCGCGGCGTTCGTCGCCAGATCATTCGTTTCGGCGGCGAAGCCGACTCGCGTCAGCGCGCGTCCATCCACGGCGGCGGCCAGTTCGGCGAGGATATCGGGATTGGGCACGAGTCGTAACGTCAGCGAGCCATCAGGCTGCTCCGCCGCCGACCCTTTCTTGATCTTCTGCTTCGCTGGATGATCCACGCGGTAGTCAGCGACCGCCGCCGCCATCACCAGCGCGTCCGCGCCCGGCAGGGCCGCGTAGATTGCGTCGCGCATCTCCATGGTAGTCTCGACGTGTATCACGTCAACGCCGTCCGGATCAGGCACAGTCATTACACCTGCGATCAGCGTCACGGCGGCGCCGCGATCGCGCGCCTCCTCCGCCAGCGCGCACCCCATCAGTCCACTTGACCGATTGCCGATGTAGCGTACCGGGTCAATGGGCTCGCGCGTGCCGCCGGCGGTGACGATGACGCGCCGACCAGCAAGGTCGCCTTTGCGGCCCAGGATGCGGCGAACATGCGCAAGAATCGTCGTCGTCTCCGGGAACCGCCCGACGCCAACCGCGCCCGAGGCGAGATGGCCTACCTCCGGCGGCAGGATCGTTGCGCCGCGCTCGCCGAGTAGACGCAGGTTCTCCTGGGTGGCGGGATGCTCGTACATGTGACTTTCCATCGCGGGAACGAGCAGAAGCGGCGCGGGGCTGCTCAGCGCGACGGTAGCGAGCATGTCGTCGGCGAGACCATGGGCGAGCCGCGCGATGGTGTTGGCGGTCGCTGGCGCAATGACGAGCAGATCGGCCCCGTGGCCTAATTCGATGTGGCGGGCCGCGGCCTCGCCCGTCGACTCCCAGAGATCGTCATAGACTGGACGCTGGCTGAGCGCCGAAAACGTCAGCGCGCTGACGAACTTGCTCGCATGCGCGGTCAAAATGACATCAACCAGCGCGCCAGCCTGTTGCAGCTTGCTGATGACATCCGCGGCTTTATACGCGGCGATGCCCGCGCACACGCCGAAGACGATGCGTTTGTCTCGAATCATGAGACGCCTCCGGACCGACCTCCCTCATGGAGGCGATCAGAGAGAACTCTGCGCGCAGGGAATACACAGGGCACACAGCAAAAAGCCCGAAGCGTGGAGGCTTCGGGCTAGGGCTGTGCGCGCGGAGGAATTGGCAACGTCCTAATTTCCCACAGGGCTGCCCCTGCAGTATCATCGGAGCTGGAGAGCTTAACGACCGTGTTCGGGATGGGAACGGGTGTGTCCCCTCCGCTATAGTCACCAATTCCTCCGCGCGCGCAGGCGGATAACGAAACTAAGCTTACCAGAGATTGAGCGGTGGTGTCAAGAGGGCGCCCTATCTGGAGTGGCGCCACCCATCTGGGGATTGTGCGAGCGACGCGGGTGGAGACGAGGGGATTCGAACCCCTGACCCTCTGGATGCAAACCAGATGCTCTCCCACTGAGCTACGTCCCCAGGCGCGCGGGTGGTCGAAGGGAAGCGCGGGTGGGCCTGCCCTGGCTCGAACAGGGGACCTCAGTCTTATCAGGACTGCGCTCTAGCCAACTGAGCTACAGGCCCGCGCCAGCGTTACAGGAGATCATCGGCCAGCGCCGAGGAAGGCCTGAGACCGCTGAAGAGTGGGAACCAGAAAGACAACGCACAGACACGACACGCAGACACCTGTGTTGAGTATAACACGCCGCGCCCTCCGAAGAGGCCACAGCGCGATCGACCATAGGAGGTCTGGCGCGCCGGCGCAGAGAGACTGGATGGTCACTCCACGTCTGCGCGCGCTACTCCCTAGAAAGGAGGTGATCCAGCCGCACCTTCCGGTACGGCTACCTTGTTACGACTTCACCCCAATCACCGACCCCACCCTCGACGCCTGCCTCGGCTTGCGCCGTTAGCCCAGCGG
>Ga0070706_100000623_pt1 | contig 40812 bp, 32 predicted proteins | sample KBSK5501metaG_FD_65476 | JGI IMG/M metagenome (GOLD analysis project Ga0070706, IMG submission 65476) | Corn, switchgrass and miscanthus rhizosphere microbial communities from Kellogg Biological Station, Michigan, USA - KBS K5-50-1 metaG | ecosystem: Host-associated > Plants > Roots >... | reverse complement strand
TCGTCCCAAACGTTGCGGCTGGAGAAGGTGCACCGCCTCGTCCTCCACCTGTTGGGACCCGCCTACGAAAACTGCTATTGCGCCTTCCAGGAAAGTGCGGAGTGAGAATAGTACGGATTGATTTGGATCAGCAGGTTACAGAGCTGGTAGGCAAAACCGACCATAAAACGCTAGCAGTCTGGGCCTGTGATTGCGCTGAGCGCGTACTGCCCTATTTTGAGAGAAGCTACCCAGAGGACGATCGCCCCAGGCGGGCTATCGAAGCGGGCCGCGCGTGGGCACGTACAGGTGTGTTTCGCATGGCCGCTATACGCAAGGCTTCGCTGGGGGCGCATGCGGCTGCGCGCGCAGTGGAAGGGGATAACGCAGCTCGCTCTGCTGCCCGTGCGGCAGGTCAGGCTGTGGCAACTGCGCATGTTCCCACCCATTCCGTCGGCGCTGCCATCTACGCGGCAACCGCCGTACGAGATGCGGTCGAAGCCACCGATGCCGACACTGCCGTTGCGCAAGAACGTGATTGGCAGTACCACCATTTACTTGAGCTGCAATGAGCAGCTCTGGCGACGCGAGTGGCCTTCACGCCTCAGAGGAGCTTGAGGAATGTGGAGCTTTGCAGCGAGCTCGTAGCGTGGTGGCAACCAGGAAAAAATCCACAGACGCCACAGACGCCACTGACGTACCGCGCATCTGAGAGGAAGGTCCGGGGCACATCAGTCCATACGCCGGTGGGGCAGCGGTTCCCGGCCTGAAGGCCAGGACTAATCCTTCCCGATGCCAACCGTGCAGGGCAGACGGTTCGTGGCGGCCGCATGCCGTGCCCGCCACAGCAGTGCTGCGATTAGGATGAGCCCTGCCGCTTCAGGGCAGGGAGCCATCCACCACGCGCGCACTCTGCTCACCCGCCCAGCTCTTTCGCCCTACGCGCGGCTGGGCGTGCCACTCTGCGCTCACCACAGAGCACACAGAAACCAGAAGTGAGGAGAGATCCCTACCCTCTGTCGGGCCTTTGTGACCTCTGCGTCCTCTGTGGTGACATCTCCGGTGGCCCGCGAACGCCTGTCGCTTACCCCTGCATCGCCTCGCCCGGCGGGCGCAACTGCCCGCTCCGCGCCAGAGAGAGACGCGCGAGCGCAGCGAGAAGCGCCGCCAGGCGCGAAGCGGCTCTTGAGCGGAGCGGAGGGGCTGGAGGTGAGGTTACCCCTGCTTGCCCCACTGCGGCTTGCGCTTCTCCACGAAGGCGGCGACGCCCTCTTTGCTGTCCGGCGTCTCGAAGAGCTGGTTCTGCAGCTGGCGCTCGTAGGCAAAGGCCTCGTACAGCGGCAGGTCCAGCCCTTCCGTCAGCGCCAGCTTCATGAAGCCGATCGCCTTGCTCGGGCCGTCGGCGCACTTGTGCGCAAACTCTAGCGCCCTGGGCATCACCTGGTCCGCGTCCACCAGCTCGTCGAAGAGGCCCAGCTCGAGCGCCTTCTCCGGCCCAAAGGCTTCGCCGGTCACCATGTACATCAGCGCGCGGCTCGGCCCCATGATGCGGCCAGCGAACTGCGTGCCGCCCTCACCGGGGATCAGGCCGAGGTTGACCTCCGGCAGGCCGACCTTCCAGTTGCCGCGCCCGGCATAGCGCACGTCGCAGCATAGCGCCAGCTCCAGCCCGCCGCCCATGCAGTGCCCGTTCACCGCCGCCACATAGACCTTCGGCGTGGCGCGGATCTTCATCATCATCTCTTTGCTGGTCTGGCTGAGCAAGCCGATGTACTCACCGGGCTTCTCGCGGATCTCGTCGATGTCCGCGCCGGCCGAGAAGAAGCGGTCGCTGGCGCTGGCCATCACCACCGTCTTGACGCCGCTGTCGTAGCGAATCTCGGTGACGATCCCCTCGAGCTCGCGAATCATGGCGAAGTTGTGTGCGTTGGCCGGCGGACGATTGAGCTTGAGGACGCAGACTGCGCCATCCATCTCGAGCTTGAAATATTCCGGCTGCAGGTCCGTCACGGACATTGTTATGCCTCCTACCACCGGAGCACCATGGGTCCGGCGGACACACGTCTACTGGCGCGGCCATCTCGCACGCAGCCGCACCTGGCTATCACCGCGTTGTGCTGCGCCTGGATAGTATAGCGCACGCGGGGCAGAGCGCGGCTTCACAGCTCCGCGCGCACTGCCTGCGCCGCCGCCACCATGCGCGCCAGCTTGCGCCGCGCCACCTCCGGGTCGAGCAGCCGCAGGCCGCAATCCGGCGCGACCCACACGCGCTCGGCTTCGATGCGCTCCAGCACGGCGCGGATGCGGTCGCCGATGACCGCCGCCGACTCCACCTCCGCAGACTGCGTGTCCACACAGCCGGGACTCAGCCGCACGGTGGTCAAGTCCAGCTCGTCCGCATCCAGCGCGGCGAGATTGGCGATGCAGCTGTTTTCGAAGGCCAGTACCGCGAACGGAAGGATCAGCAGCTCGGTTGCGACCGCGCGGATATCGCCGCACACATGCAGCGCCGGCAGGCGTGGCATCGCCGCGAGGCTGCGCAGCGCATCGTACGCCAGCTCCGGGCTGACCCGCGTCCCCAGCGCCTTCGCCAGCGCCGGCTCGTCGATCTGCACCACGTTGGCGCCCGCCGCCACCAGCGCCGCCACCTCACGCGCGAGAATCTCGGCCAGCCGCAGCAAGAGGGCGGGGTCGGCGGCATCGGTATACGGCGCGGTTGGCGCGACCCGGCACGAGAGCGCGAGCGTAATCGGTCCCGTCACTACGCCCTTGACCTCCGCGCGCCCGGCGGCGAGCTTGCGGGCCAGGGCGTAATCGCCCGCCGCGATATGGCCGTCGGGCAGGTCGAGCGCGTCTTCGACCTCCCACGTGCCGTCGTCGGCCAGCCGAAAGCCAGGGATGCGCGCGGCAAAGGCGCCGATCATGTCGCCGCGCATCTGGCCGTCGCTGATCAGCTCTACGCCAGCGGCGATCTGGTCTTCCACGGCGCGCTGGACGGCGCGGCGCGGCGGCAAGCCTGCCGGTGGGTAGCTGCCGATGACGGTGGTCAACAGCGGCTGAAACTCGATATCACGCATGGCGCCCTCCTTTGGCGACTAGCGGCCCAGCCTCCTTCGCACGATCTCAGCGATCAGATGCACTTCCTCGACGCGCAACAAGAGGACAACACCAAAGTACACTGCCGTGCCAACAGCGCCCGCCAGCAAGAGCTGCGCGCCAGGCCCTGTTTCTGGCAACGCCATGAGCATACCCCAGCAGGCCAGCCACATGGCCGCCCCAGCAATCAGAATGCGCCCGACGCCGCCGAGCAGGTCGCGCATGCCCAGATTGCCGATGGCCAGCGTCAGCAGCACGAAGAGGATGAGGGCGTGGCTAGTGTTCTTCGCGGTATCTCCGAAGGCCAGCGCCGGCATGCCGATGCTGGTGTGGAACGGCACCGCCACGACGACGTAGAAGAGAATCGAGACGACGGCGACGATGTTCGGGATCAGCGTGTTCTTGCGGGCGTAGAACGCCGCGATGAGCAGCTGATCGAGCGCGATGAACGGCAGCTCGTAGGCGTAGTTTTGCACCGCCAGCGCGTTGCGGACGGTGCAGCCGTGGGTGCAGGTGCCGTGCTGGAAGAGCAGCGCCACGATCGGCACGCGCAGCACGTACAGGCCGACCATGGCGGGCACCATCAGCAGCAGGCCGAGGCGAATGCCATGGCGCAGCGTTGCCTTGAAGCCCTCTAGATCGGCGCGATTGGCGGCGGCGGTGAGCGGCGGCAGCACGGCGAATGAGAGCGCGGCGGCCACCAGGCCGACGGGGAATTGCGTCAGCACGGTGCCGCTGGCGAGCGCGGTGTTGTTGGCTTCCCAGCCGTTGGGTGTGTGGCCGATCAGCCCCAGGTCGAGATTCTGGTAGAGCACGCTGATGACGAGGCCGGCGGCGATGGGGCCATAGAGGCGCAGGATCTGGCGCACGGCGGGGTGCCGTAGATCCAGCACCGGGTGCCACTGCACGCCCACACGGCGCAGCCCCGGCAGCAGGATGGCGAACTCCGCCAGCGCGCCGACGGCCGCCCCGATGGCCAGCCCCGGCGCGGCCAGCTCGCGCGCATGCAGCACCGCCGAGGAAGCGCTGCCCCGGCTAAAGATGCTGGCGAGTGGCAGGTGGAGCTGATAGGCCGCGAGCAGCAGCGCCAGTACGCCGCAGGTGATGATGGCAACGTGGTAGATGCCGGTGGCGAAGGCAGGAAAGACGACCTGCTTGAGCGCGTAGAGCAGCGCGGAGGTCGCGGCGAATAGGCCCAGCCCGATGAGCGAGAAGGAGGCCAGTCGCACCAGCTGAATGGTGAGCTGTGGGCTGTCCCCCCCGCGGACGATCTCGAGCGAGATGATGGCCGGCGCGGCCAGGATCAGCAGCGGAACCGCCACGCACATGCAGATGAGCACGAGATTAGCGACGGTGCTGTAGATGCGCCGCAGCTCCTCACGTGAGGCCGGCTCGCCGTAGTCCACGAACGTAGGGATGAGGGCACCGCTCACCGAGCCGCCCACCAGCAAATCGTTGATCTGTTGGATGGGCCGCAGCGCGAAGAGGAATGTCCCGCTGACGACGGGGTAGAAGAGCACGTTCAGCACGGCGATGCGCACGAAGCCGAGCACGCTGCTGAGCAGCTGGCCCGCCGCGATGACTCCCGCCGTCGCGATGAGACGGCGGCGCCCGCCCGCGGCCGCCTGCTCGTCGGCTGCGCTGGTGTCGCGCGCCATCTCGACCAACTGGACGGCCTCACCTGCCGCCGCGCCGGCCTCGGGAAAGGGCGGGAGCGCCTGTGGCAGGGCTGGCTCAGGCGTCTCACGGCTCCGGCGCGGCGGCATCTCGCTTGGCATATCGGCTCACAATCCGCTCGATCAACTCAGTGGTGGAGTGGCCCGGAAGATAGGGGAGCAAGGTGACGCTCCCGCCATACGCGGCAACCACGCGCGCCTCCGGCAGCCGGCGCTCCAGCCCGGCCAGCGCGGGATGTGCGGAGGCGTCCCCAGCCAGCAGGCGACGCAGCTCATCCGGCGCCAGCGTGACGCCGGCCTGTGCACGCTCACCGCCCGCATAGTCGCCGCCCTTGACGTAGACGGCGGGCCGCAGCGCGGCGACGGCGCGCTCTGCGGTATTGTCGTCGAAAATGGTCACGTAGTCTACACACGACAGCGCCGCCAGGATCTCGGCGCGCTCGCTTTCGGCTACCAGCGGACGCAACGGCCCCTTGATGCGCCGGGTGGAAGCGTCGCTGTTGAGGGCGACGATGAGGAAATCGCCCAGGTCGCGGGCCGCGCGCAGATACGCGACGTGGCCCAGGTGCAGCAGATCGAAGCAGCCGTTGGTGAAGACCGCGCGCTCCCCGGCGTCCTGGCGCGCGGCGACGAGAGGCGCCAGCCCGGCGAGATCGTGCAGCGCGCGCATCAGCCCTGCACCAGGGTGGTGACGGCGGCAGAGAGCTCGTCCGGGGTGTTGGTGGCGCAGCCGATGCGGCGCACCACCAGGCCCGCCGCGATGTTGGCGAGCAGCGCGGCCTCGGCCATCGTCGCCCCGGCCACCAACGCCAGCGTGAACGTGGCGGCGACGGTGTCGCCGGCGCCGGTGGGGTCGGCCACCTCGGAGCGATTCGAGGCCGGCACGTGCAGCGGTTCGTGGCCGCGCTCGAAGAGGCTCATGCCCTCCGCCCCGCGCGTGATGAGCACGCCCTCCGCATGGGTCTCGGCCAGCAGACGCGCGCCTGCCTGCTGGAGCGAGGCGCGGTCGTGGATGCCCAGGCCCAGCGTCGCCTCGGCCTCGGGCTGATTCGGCGTCAGCGCGGTGGCGCCCTGGAAGCGGATCAGGTCGCCGTGCGAATCCGCCGTGACGGTCTTGCCCAGCTCGATGGCCAGCGGCAGCGATGCTTCGATGATGGCGGGGTTGATGACGCCGTTCTCATAGTCCGAGATGATCAGCGCGTCCACCGTCGGAATCATCGCCCGCAGGTACTCGATAATCTGCCGCTCGCACGCTTCGCCCAGCGGCGAATGATCGATGCGGTCCACACGCACGATTTGCTGCCGCACGACCTGCGTGCCGGCGGCCAGGATACGTGTCTTGGTAGAGGTGGGGCGATCCTGGTCGCTGAACAGGCCGTCCATCACGATGCGGTGGGCGGCCAGGCACTCGCGCAGCCGGCTGCCGGGGCCGTCGTCTGCCACCACGCCGGCGAGAAAGACCTCCGCGCCGAGCGTGCGCGCGTTGACGCCGGGATTGGTGGCGCCGCCAGGAACGGTAAATTGGTCGGCGTGGTCGAGGATGAGGACGGGCGCCTCGCGGGAGATGCGCATGGGCGTGCCGGTGATATATTCGTCGGCGACCATGTCGCCCACCACCAGGATGCGCTTGCCGGCGAAGCGCCGGACGAGATCGAGCAGCCGCTCGCGGCGCACGTTGGTCGTCATGTTGGCTCCGTCGTGCGCATCGGCGACAAGTGCGGCGATGGCTGTGCTGTCATCGTCGAAGTGCAACGTCTCGACTCCTTCTACGATGCTCGCTCACGGCTTCCCTCTGCCTCCCCGTTCCCTTGTGGGGTGGTGGCGCACCGCTGAGCCTCCGTGGGGATAGCATACCTCATGCCTGGCCCGTCGGCAGCACCCAGCCAAGGCGCAGCCGGCATGCCGCCAGACCCACCACGACGGCGAAATGCGGCAGCGCCAGCATGCGCCGCCAGCGCCATGGCTGCCGCCACAGACGATACAGCCACTCCAGCCCGGCGCGGCGTATCCAGTGTGGCGCGCGCGGCACCCGCCCCGCCAGCATGTCCAGCGCCCCACCGACACCTATCGCAACGCCCGCGCCAAGCTGTCCCCGCCGTGCTGCGAGCCAGCGCTCCTGGGCAGGGCTGCCAAACGCCACGAAGAGCGCATCGGGACGCGCAGCCGCCAGGCGTGCCAGTATCGTCTCCGCCGCCTCCGTGGCAGGCGAGCCAGCATAGGAGCCGGCGACGACCAGGCCGGGGTGGCGGCGGACCAGGGCCTCCCCGGCCGCACGGGCGACGCCCGGCGGCGCACCCAGCAAGTAGATGCGGAAGCCACGCTCGGCCGCCATGCCGGCGAACGCCTCCAGCAGATCCACCCCCGTGACGCGCTCGCGCAGCCTCACACCGAGCAGCCGCGCCGCCAGCACGATGCCGATGCCGTCGGCTACCACCAGCGCGGCCGTCTGGATGGCCTCACGCAGCGCGGCGGCACGTCGTGCCGCCATCAGCATCTCGGGGTTGAGCGTCACCACCTGGGCGCAGTGCGCCGGCGCCTGCCCGTGCGCGCGGCGGCGCTCGATCGTGGCCGCCAGGAACGCCAGCGCCTCGCGCGTCGTCACATCGTCCACTGGCACGCCGAGCAGCACGTGGCGCGTCGCCACCGGTGGCACGCCCTTGGTGCGCCAGCTGAAGAGGTCGCTCGCATTCATCCCTGGCTAGGTCCTGCTGTGACGGCCAGTCGCCACCCTGCGCGGCGCCAGGCCAAACGCTGCCAGTATAACATAGCGCCGCCGCCGGAGCGGGGGCTGTGGCTCCGCCTGCTAGCGCAACGCGGCGCACCGCGGACCGCGGTCTAGCCTGGAGTATTCACGGAGCTACTGGAAGGAGCGGAGCCTCTAAGTTATGCAGGTGCGTGGTTATGCAGGTGCGTGGCGCGCGGGCACCCTCGCCTAAGTACGGCTCGACCTCGACGGGACCGACGACCTGACCCATAGCACCCCCGGATGCCCGAGCGCACCCAGCGTGCCGTGGCTACGGTCGATTTTTGGCCAGTACAACAGTCACACATGTGCTTTCCGTTGCCGGCAATTGATGTGCGCCTGTTTGGCACGTGCTTGGTGGCGGCGACGCCAGCCGGACCAGTGCACGACCTCCGCGGCGGAAGGCGGTGGCTGCCAGACCAGCGCGAAGATTGGCTTGCTCGTCACGGCTCGCCGCGGATCGGCGTGCTGTCGGTGACGATCTGATGGAACGAGAGTGCCCGACTACAAAGCCCACTAGAAGCCCACTAGAAGCCCACTAGAAGCCCACTACCCGTGGGATCTGGACCCGGTCGCCGTCACGGTCACGCTGCCGCTACTGCCACCGCTGCCGCTGCCGCCACCCGAGCTCCAGTAGTTGCCGTTGGTGGACCAGTCCACTGTCTTAGTGCCGCTCGCTGTGCCATCGAGCAGGACGGTGCTAGCAGGCGTTTGCGACACGGCAAGCTCTTCTGGAGCGGCGTTCCCGTCTGGCATCAGGTCCGACCTCCTTCCTGTCGCGGGAGTCACAGACCCCGATACCGCTGGCGGCGCTGCGGCCGTGCCTGAGGGATCCATAAAGCCGAACACACGCGCTCCAGTTGTCGCATGCCAGATCGCAATCATCCCATCCGGTCCCGCAGAGGCGATGTACTTGCTGTCCGGCGACCAGGCAATCGCTTGTACGCCATGTGGCTGCCCTCGATACGTGTAGACGAGACGCCTGTTCTTGGCGTCCCACACCCGGACAACCCTGTCGCCGAGACTACAGACGGCAAGATAGGCTCCGTCGGGCGACCACCGCGCTTGTTGCACAGCCGCACCGAGGCGCAGGAAGACGAATGCCGTCTTCCCGGTCGTCGCGTCCCACACATGCACCGCACCGCTCTGGCCGGCGGAGACAATGTACGAGCTGTGAGGCCACCACATAGCACTGGACACGCGACCAAAGTGCGGTCGATACGCGAGGACCTGCTGGCCGGTCGCCGCATTCCAGACTTGGGCGCTGCCGTCTTCGCCCGCCGAGACGATCCTCGTCCCGTCGGGCGACCACGCAACCGTATCGATCGCGCCGGTATGTCCTCGATACACCATGACTTGCTTGGCAGTGACGGCGTCCCAGACGTGCGCGGTGCCGTCATCGCTCGCCGACGCAAGGTACTTGCCGTTGGGCGACCATGCGGCCCCATTGACCGCTCCGGTGTGGCCCTTGTACACTAGCACGTCGCTGCCACTGGTGGCATGCCAGACGTGCACCGCCTTGTCGGCGGACCCAGATGCGATGCGGACATTTGATGGCGACCAGACCGCCACGTTGACGACACCGGTGTGGCCTCGATAGGTATACACTGTTGTCCCCGCAATGGCACCATCGGATGGTGCCGCGCCTTGGGAACCGGGAATCCACGACGCGTGTGCCTTACGAGCCTCGATGAATCCAATCCCGCCGAGTGCGAGTGCCAGGCCTCCCGCGCCCATGCCCAATATGGCTGCACGTCGTGAGATAGGTCGTGACGAGACATCATTGCTGTCCATGCTGTCCATGCTGTCCATGCTGTCCATGCTGTCCATGTTTGACTCCTTACTGCGGTGTGCGCCGCGTCTGTGCTCATGCCACAGCGCGGGCCTTACGCGCCTTCTGTCGCTCTACTGAGAACTTGATGCCTCCCAGCTTGCCGGCCGGGCGTCGGCGTCTGTGTCAAGAGAATCCGTCACCTGAGTGTTGTCCGCCGTCGCCAACCTGTTCACCCTCACGATACGTAGCCCCACGGGATCTGCCCTACGAGAGCCACGCTTGACGCTGAGACACGCGTGCCCGCGCGAGCGGTCGTACGCCCAGCGTACTCAGGCTGGTAACGCCGCGCGGGCAGATCCCCAAGTTGCTGCGCGGACGTAACGTCCTTCACGCACTATTGCACTATGGGGCTACAAGGTAACGCAAAAGCAGTGATACATTACGGTTTGATATCAACCGTGTGGTGAACGTCTGCCAGTGCGCGGTGCATCGTGCGTGGCGATATCGCATTGGTTCCATGGCAGCTCGCGGCCGCTGGCGGACGCGCTGACGCGCCTCGGCAGGAGACGGCCGGGAAGATAGGCGTCGGTTTGACGCTACCGCGGCGCGGAGCCTACAATTCCGGCATGCCGGCGGATCTCGTGCGCCGGCCGATGGGAGATATGGTGGCATGGCGCTCGAAGACCTGACACCGCGCGACGATGCCGATGGCTCGGCAGAAGCTCGCTCCGTGGGGACACTTACGCCGCAAGTGGCGGAGAAGTATGCCCGGCTGCGCGCGATCGTGCGTGCGCTCGGCTCGGTGCTCGTCGCCTACTCGGGGGGAGTGGATAGCGCCCTCTTGCTCAAGGTCGCCGTGGACGCACTCGGCGAAGCAGCGGTTGGCTGCCTGGCCTCGTCGCCGGCCTATGCCGACGAAGAGACCGCGGCGGCGCTGCGTGTCGCGGAGCAGATGGGCGCGCGCCTGGTGCGCGTCGATACGCACGAGCTGGAGGATGCGCGCTACGCCGCCAACGGACCCAATCGCTGCTACTTCTGCAAGACCGAGCTCTTCGATCGGCTGGAGCCGGTGGCGCGTGAGCTGGGGCTGGCGCACGTCGCGTATGGCATGAATCAGGATGACCGCGGCGACTGGCGGCCGGGGCAGCGTGCGGCCCGCGAGCGTGGCGTGCGGGCGCCCCTGGACGAGGCGGAGCTGGGCAAGGCGGAGATTCGCGTGCTGGCGCGGCACCTGGGCCTGCCGGTGTGGGATAAGCCGGCGATGGCCTGCTACTCGTCACGCATTCCGTACGGCACGCCCGTCACGGCGGAGGCGCTGGCGCAAATCGGGCGGGCGGAGCGCGCGCTGCGCCGGCTGGGGCTGCGCCAGGTGCGCGTACGGCACCATGAGCAGGTCGCGCGCATCGAGATCGATCCGGCGGAGTTCCCTCGCCTGCTGGACGACGAGCTGCGCGAGCGCCTCGTCGTCGAGGTGCGCGCCGCCGGCTACGCCTACGTCACGCTGGACCTGCAAGGCTACCGCACTGGCTCGCTTAACGAGGCGCTGCTGCGCACGCACCGCGCCGAATAGCATCTACTCACGGCTCACAAATCACGGCTCCGGCTCGGGCCCGCGCCAGCCCCGCCGCCGCGGCCAGGACTTCGCGGCGTGTTAGACGTGGGCCACCCGCTGCGGGCTTGCGCCGGCCGCGCTGACGCTTGCCGCTGGCTGCCATCTCACGCTCCGCCCACCCGGTCGCGACGCTCCCGTCTCCGACTGCGCATCAACAGCTACGCTGCCAAACTAGCAAGTCAGCGCGCCTCCTCCGCCAACCGCTGTTGCAGCTCCTCCCGGCGGCGCTCCTGCGCCTCTAGTCGAGTCTGGAGGGTGGCGCGCATGTCTTGCAGCCCCACCAGCTTTTCCTCGATCAGTCGCAGCTGCTGGCGTGTCAGGTCCGCCATGTGGTCCATCCAGGCCAGCCGAGTGTTCGGATCGGACTCGCTGGCCCAGGCCGCGCGCACCTGCTCGCGCTCCTCCTCGGCCTGCGCGATCTCGCGAATCTTGTCCAGGGAAAAGCCGAGCAGGTCCTTGAGCCGCTTGATGCGCTGAAGGTGCTGAATATCGTCCTCGCTGTAGAGGCGGTAGCCGCCCTCAGTGCGGGTGGGGGGCGCGAGCAAGCCGATCTCCTCGTAGTAGCGCAGGGTGCGCTTGGTGAGGCCGGTGCGCGCGGAAACCTGCTCGATGCGCCAGAAGCCGTCGCCAACGCTGCCGTCGCCAACACTGCCGGCGGCAGGCGTCTGGCCGGCAGCGTTCTCCGCCCCGTGGGCGCGTGCCGTCTCGTCGTCCGAGATCATGTGAGTCCCCCCGCGGCGCCGATGCAGGTCGCGGCGCGCCGTGCAGCACCGACGGTCCGCCCTACGCTGCGCCCGCCTCCATTATACCGCTACGGGTGCTACGGGCACGGTTCCCGGTTGCTCGGCCGTGCCCATGGGCGTAGCTCACGATTGGGTGAACGGCTGCGGGTTGCGCCCGCCGGAGATCTCTGAGGCCGGCTCCGGCTCACGCTCCTCCTCCGTAGGCTCCGAAGGTGTCGAGTCGGTCTCTATGGCTGGTTCCAGCGGGTCTGGCTGGTCGCTGTCCATCCGCGGCACCGCTTTCTGACCAGTCGACTCGCCAGACATCGCCGCCGTCCAGGCGCTGGCGCTCCAGAGCGGCGTCGAGGGCGTTGCTGGCGGTCGCGCGTCTGGGTGTGGTGCCTGCGCTTCGTCCGCCGGCTCCAGCCGTGTCGTGGCAAGCGTGCCGGCTGGGGGCGCAGGCGAGCGCCACAAGCTGGCATTGGGGTCCTCTGGGTGCAACGGTGGCCAGATGGCGCTCGGGTCGAATTGTGGCTCGGTGGCTGCTGGCGTTGGCGTTGGCTCGGCCTCGACGTCCTGGGCAGGTGGCGCTAGCTGGTCGAGCGCTTCCGTCGAGCGCAGCGCGATTGCGTGGCGTACTTCGGCCAGCATCTCCGCGATCTCGGGCCGCTTCTCGAGATTGGCGCGCGGAATCTTGGCCCAGATGCGCAGCGCGTCGTCGAAGTCGCCGGTGCGGTAGCAGTAGTAGCCGAGGATCGAGCGCGCATCGAAGCCACTGATGCGCTGCCACAGCGTCAGCTTCTCGGCCGGTGTGTCGAGCGCCTCCGGCGTGACGCTGGTGACGTCTACCTGCGAGGACAGCGGCCGACCGAAGAGCCGGAACGGATAGCCGTAGTAGAGCGCCAGGTGACGCACATCCGGCGCCGCTTTCGTTGCGCGTGTCAGCCCAATGAAATAACTGCGGGTCCAGGGTCCGATTTGCCAGACCATGATAATGACGAGCAACGCGGCGAAGCGTGCCAGGTAGCGCTCCCAGGTGAACGTGCCGATGACGCTGGCGACCCCCAACAGACCCAGCCCCGCGCCGAGGAGCCAGGCGCCGTAGACCAGGCGCTTGCGGTCCCAGCCGAGCAGATCGTAGTGATGATGCATCGGCGTCGCCAGGAACGGCAGGGGCAGCTCGGTATGCGCGAAGCCGCGGCTGGCGCCGAAGCGCTCCATGTAGAGGAAGCGGCGGAAGAAGCGCACGAGGATGCGCGCCGAGACCAGCGCCGAGACACCTTCGAGCACAAAGACGCCACCGATGAAGAGCAGGACAAATTCCAGTCGCGCGATCACCGCCACCAGCGCCAGCATACCCCCCATGGCCAGCGAGCCGCTGTCGCCCATAATGAGCGCGGCGCGCCGCCTGCCACGGCCCGCCCCGCGCGCCTTCCACGACGATGGCCAGTTGAAAGGCAGGTAGCCCGCGGCGGCGCCAGCAATCGCCAGCACCACGATCGCCGGCGCCCACAGATCGGGCGCGCCCTCGCCGAGCAAGATCGCCGCGAACGAGAGCGCGGCGCTCAGCAGCAGCCCGCCGGCGAGGCCGTCCAAGCCATCACTGAAATCCACGGCTAGCGAGGTGGCGCTGGCGACGGTTGCCGTCATCAGCAGAAAGAAGATGATCCAGGCGAAGTGCGCGTCTTTGAGCAGCGTGCCGAGCAGCGGGAAGTCGCTGTATGGCGGGTACGCGAAGCGGGCCGAAAGGGGTCCAGTCACGATATAGCGATTCAGCGCGACCGCGGCGCCAAGCGAGACGAGCAGCACGCCTGCGGCTTTTTGGATCTCGGTAAGGCCGGCGTCCAGGTGGACCTTGCGCCAATCGTCCACGAAGCCTACAGCGCCAAAACCCACCGCCGCCACGAGCACGGTCGCCAGCAGTTTCCACGATTGATCGTCCAGGTTCAGCAGCACCCCGGTGGTGATGCTCGCCACCACCACGCCGACGATCATGGCCGGCCCACCCAACAGCGGCAGCTCGTGCGAGTCCGCGCGGGTGACACGCAGCTTGCGCAGCCCCTTGCGCGCATCTACATGGTAGCTGCCGGTGGATTGGTCGGCGCGGAAGTGCCCTTCTTTGCGCTCGCCACTGCGAAACCAGGGAAAGATCCGAAGGATGATGAAGCAGGCGACGATGGTGACGACGAATGCCACCCCCATCGCGCCAAGCAATTGAGTCGTCGCGCCGAGGGACTGCGCCAATGCGTCAAAAACCCGAGCTACCATCGAAGCTACACCTATCCCGGAGATGTCCGGCTTTTCCAGAGCGCTGATCCTCTCCGCATCATTCACTACAACGCCACGTACAAGCGGCTGTACCGCCGCCCGCGCCGCGCGGCCGCGCTAGCGCGCCGGGCCCCGATAGCCGAGCGCGGCCAGCTCTTCGCGGGCAACCGTGCGGTCATCCCAGGGCAGCTTGTCGCGGCCGATGACGATGCTCTGCTCGTGGCCCTTGCCTGCCAGCAGCACTGTATCGCCCGGCCGCGCCAGCGCGAACGCCGCCGCGATGCCCGTACGCCGGCCCACAATGCGGGTATAGTCCGCAGGTTCGCGGCCACCTGCCGCTGCGGCGCCGGCGGCGATCTCACGCAGAATACTCATGGCGTCTTCCTCGCGCGGATCCTCGTCGGTGATGACGGCGAAGTCCGCCTTGCGTGCGGCCGCCGCGCCCATCTGCGGGCGCTTCGAGCGATCGCGGTCGCCGGCTGAGCCAAAGACGACGATGAGCCGCCCCTGGGTGACCGGCCGCAGCACGTCCAGCACTTTCTCCAGGCTGTCCGCGGTGTGGGCATAATCCACCACAACGGTAAAGGGCTGGCCGCAATCGATGCGCTCCATGCGCCCCGACACGCCGCCGAAGTGCTCCAGGGCCTCGGCCAGGGCCGCCGGCGCGATGCCGAGCAGGTGGCCGACCGCGATCGCCGCCAGCGCATTGTAGACGTTGAAGCGTGCCACCAACGGAGTCCGGACATCGAAGACCTCGCCGTCGGGCAATTGTACCCGAAAGCGCGAGCCGTCGGGGCCCAGTTGTACGTTCTCTGCTCGGACGTCAGACGCAGTCTCGATGCCATACCGCAGGAGCGGGGCCTGGCTGAACGGCCTGAGGTACGCGAACGAGCTGTCGTCGGCGTTGAGCACGCAGGCACGCGCCGGCTGCACGGGCAGGTCCTTCTGGCGCGCGGGATCGATGCGTTCCAGCAGCATCGCCTTGGCGCGCCGGTAGTTTTCGAGCGAGCCATGGACCTCGAGGTGCTCGCTGGTGATGTTGGTGACGACGGCGATGTCGTACTCGACCCCCCAGACGCGCTGCAGCTCCAGCCCGCTGGAGGTCGTTTCCACCACGGCGGTCCGCACGCCGGCGTCGCGCATCTCCGCCAGCAGCGCCTGCACCTCGGGCGCTTCGAGCGTGGTATAGCGGCTGTTGTTGAGCCGGCGCGCGTCGCCGATCTTGAAGTCTACCGTGCTCATCAGGCCGGTGCGCCGCCCGCTCGCCGTCGCGATTGCGTCGATCAGCGTGCTGGTGGTCGTTTTGCCGTCGGTGCCGGTGACGCCGATCACCTCCATGCTGTGGGTTGGATGGCGATAGAACGCGGCGGCGAGGGAGCCGACCGCGCGGCGCGCATCGGCGACGCGGGTATAGGTGCGGTCGGCTGGGAAGTCTGGCGGCGGCGGGTCCTCGCCGACTACCAGCGCGGCCCCACGTGCCAGCGCGTCCGCGATGTACGTATGGCCGTCGGCGCGGCGCCCGCGCACGGCCACGAAGCAGCCCCCAGGCGTCATCTCTTGTGAGGAGGAGGTGACGCCCGTAACCGCGCCCTGGCGCGGGCCGAAGACTTCAGGTAGAGGCAGCGCGGCGAGTAGCTCCGCGATCTGGATCGCTCCCTCCACTACGCATCCTTTCTCCTGCGAACATCCAGGTCCGCCGCGCATCTGCCGCCGCACACCCGATTACGCCAGGCCCACAAGGGCGGCGGGGCGAGCGGCGCGTCGGCTGCACCCTCACTGCTCCTGGTCCGGGCTCGGCAGCATCAAGGTGCCTTCGGCTACGACGACGGCCTCGCCGCCGACGCGTACATCGCGCACGTCGTCCGCGCTGCCGGTGATCGCCACCTCAATGCGGCTGGGTCGCCCCATCTCGACACCCTGCTCGATGCGCAGGCGCGCCTCTGCCTGCTGGTCCGGCGCGAGGTGGCCGTGGCGCAACAGATAGACGCCGAATGGCCCAGCCGCAGCGCCGGTGGCGGCATCTTCGACGATGCCCATTCCCGGCGCGAACATGCGCGTACGCGCCTCGGGGGCAGCGCTTGTGCCCTCCAGCGTAAAGAGATATGCGCCGACCACCTGCGCCGCGGGACCATTCAGGGCGGCCGTCAGATCGCCGACGGGCCGCGCCCGCGCCAGCGCGTCGCGCGTGCGTAGCGGGATGTAGATGAAGGGCACACCCGCCGAGCCGTGCTCGATGGGCAGCTCTGGCGCGAAGTCCGCCGGCGCCAGCCCGAGCGCCGCCGCTAGCTTGTCACGGTCGCCCTGCCATGGCTCGAATACTGGCACCGGTTGGTGCATCCAGGCGAAGCTGAGCTGCTGCTCGTCGAAGAGCACGTCTACGGGCAAGGTACCGGCGCCGAGCTCCAGCAAGATCGGCGAGGGATCGCTCGCGCGCACCTGACCCTGATAGGCGAGTGCGAAGGTCGTGCCGACCACGGGATGCCCCGCCAGCGGCAGCTCTGTCCCCGGCGTGAAGATGCGGACACGGCAGAGCGCCTTGATGTCGGTCGCCGGCAGTACGAAGGTGCTCTCGGAGAAGTTCATCTCTTTCGCTATAGCCTGCATCTCCGTGTCAGAGAGACCCGCCGCCGCCGGAAATACCGCGAGCTGATTGCCGCCGAACAGACGGCTGGTAAAGACGTCGAGCTGCAGAAACGGATAGCGACGCATGCGATGCCCTTTCCCCGGCGACGACTCTCAACCGCTCTAGCTTACCTCATTGGCGCCGTGAAGGAAATCGAGTGCTCCCGAAGTACGCTCCGGCCGCAGCGTCGCGGCTGTGTGACACCGGACATTGTGCCAGCGGCAGTGATATTCTGTCACGCACCGCGACATGTCGAGGCAGCAATTCACGCTCTCCCCTCGTCAGCTATTTTCGGCATGGGGGTATGCTGATGTGCGGCCGATCATGGCCCATTGCCTTGCCGTGCGTCCCAGACGCCCAGGCAGGGGTGGAGTGCATGGGGGGTGACGTGCAAGACGTGCAAGACGTGCAAGACGTGCAAGAAATAAGCCCCCCACCCCGACAGGGGCAGGGGGCTCGCCCCGGCATGTCGCTGCCTGCCTACTCGCCTGCCGCCAGCTTCTTCGCCTTGGGGCGCGCGGCTGCGACGGGCGCCACCTGCTCTAGCGGCAGTGTCTCGATGTAGGCTTCGAGCGCAGCGCGATCTTCGGGCAGCAGCGTCGTCTCCAACTCGTGCTCGAGCCGGCCCTTGCGCAGCGCCGGCTCCCAGCAGCTGCGCTTGGCGCACAAGTAGGCGCCGCGGCCCGACTTCTTGCCCGTGGCGTCTAGCTCGACATGGCCGGCGGGCGTGCGCACGATGCGAATCAGCTCGCGCTTTGGCCGCACCTGTTTGCAGGCCACGCACGTCCGCTGTGGGACGTGCCGCGGCTTCGGCTGCTGCTTGCGCTTCACCTGTTGTGTTGGTCCAGTTGCCATGATGGGTCGTCTTTCTTGGGTCGCATGTGGCGCCTAGCTCTGCGGCTGCGGCGCTGTCTCGCTGGGGGCCTCGGCGTGAACCGATTCGGCGGCGTCCGGTCGCACGACATCGATGCGCCACCCCGTCAGCCGCGCGGCCAGCCGGGCGTTCTGGCCGTCCTTGCCAATCGCGAGCGAAAGCTGCCGCTCCGGCACCGTTACCAGCGCCGTATGGTCGTCTTCGCGCAGCTCGACATGCAGCGGCTTCACCGGGCTGAGCGCGTTCGCCACGAATTGCGCCGGGTCGGTGCTCCACTGGATGATGTCAATCTTCTCGCCGTTGAGCTCGTTGACGATATTGTTGATGCGTGTGCCGCGCACGCCGACGCAGGCGCCCACCGGATCAATGCCCTCCTGGCGCGGCCAGACCGCCACCTTGGAGCGGCTGCCCGGCTCGCGCGCGATGGCCTTGATCTCGACCTGCCCATTGAAGATCTCGGGCACCTCTAGCTCGAAGAGCCGCTTGACGATGTTGCGGTGCGTGCGCGAGACCAGCGCCTGTACGCCGCGACCGCCGCCGCGCTTGAGATCGTAGACATAGACGCGCAGCCGCTGGTTGGGGTGGATGCGCTCGCCCGGCAGCTGCTCCTTCGGCTCCAGCACGCCTTCGATCTTGCCGAGATCCAGCACCCAGGCGGCAGGGTTACGCTCGTCACGCCGGATCACCGTGCCCAGCACCATATCGTCCAGCCGGTCCTTGTAGGACTCGAACAGGTAGTCCTGCTCGGCCTCGCGAATGCGCTGGAGGATGATTTGCTTGGCCGTCTGTGCCGGAATCTTGTTGAAGATCTGCGGCGAATCCACCTCCATGTGCTGGCCAAGGGCGGCGTGCTCGTCCACCTGCTGCGCTTCGCCCAGCGAGATCTCCTCGCTGGGGTTCTGCACCTGCGCGACGACGCGCTTGGTGGCCCAGACGTGGACCTCGCCGTTGCGGTCCACTTCAATGCGGATGTTCTCGCCGCCGCCGACGCTCTTGCGGTACGCAGCGAGGAGGGCATTGGCCACCGCTTCCATGACGATGTCTTGCGGCAACCCCTTTTCATGAATGAGTTGCGCGATTGCGGCCTGAAATTCCGTGCGCATGGTATTCCCTCCTCTGTGCCCTGTGCCGCGCTGTGCGAAATGCCGAGACTTACCCCGCAAGATAGAATGAAGGCGTGAGGGATCCCCACGCCTTGGCCGATCTTCACATTCGGGATGTCGTTGCCTGATATCTGCGTCCGGCTGCCGGTAACGCCGCGCCGCGCTAATCCTCACCAAGCAAAGAGAAAAGTGGGCCAGTCCCACTTCTCTTGGTGACGTAACTTTTGTGCTGCTACAGTATATCACCTTGCCGGGCTATCAGCAAAGGAACGGCCAAGCACACACGCCTGCCGTGGCATGCTGCCGCTGCGGAGTTTGACGCTCTCGCTGGCCCCCACGTATAATCTTGGGCAGCATTCTGCTCCGCGATTCGTCGCCACGGCGAGCCGATCACCCGCACGCAAAGGAGCGCAGGCAATGGCCGTTGAGGTTACCTCCGAAGAACAGATGCTGCTCGACATGGTGCGCGACCTCGTGCGTGAGAAGGTGGCGCCGCGCGCCGCTGAGATCGATGCCAAGGGCGAATTTCCCTGGGACATCAAAGAGCTGCTCGCCAAGCAGGACATTCTGGCGATGCCGTTCCCCGAAGCGTATGGCGGCCTCGGCTCCAGCGAGGTCAGCATCCTGATGACGATCGAGGAGCTGGCCAAAGCCTGCGCGACGACGGCGCTGATTCTCTGCGTGCAGCAGCTCGGCGCGCTGCCGATTTTGCTCGCCGGCACGGAGGAGCAGAAGCAGCGCTTCATCCTGCGCCTCGCCAGCGGAGAGTGGCTGGCGGCGTATGCGCTGACCGAACCCGGCTCCGGCTCCGATGCCGGGGCCATGCGCACGCGCGCCGAGCGGCGCGGCGACACCTACGTGCTGAACGGCCTCAAGCACTTCATTACCAATGCCGGCATCGCCCACATTAATACCGTATTCGCCGTGACGGATCCCAGTGTGGGCACGCGCGGCATCAGCGCGTTCGTCGTCGAGGCGGACCGGCCCGGCTTCCACATGGGCAAGATCGAGAACAAGATGGGCATTCGCGGCTCGCAGACCGGTGAGCTAGTCTTCGAAGACTGTGAGATCCCCGCCGAGAACTTGCTGGGCACGGAGGGTGAAGGCTTCAAGATCGGGTTGTCGACGCTGGACCGCACGCGCCCCGGCATCGCTGCCCAGGCGCTAGGCATCGCGCAGGGTGCGCTGGACTTCGCGACAAAGTACGCCAAGGAGCGGCGGCAGTTTGGGCGGCCCATCATCGAGAACCAGGGCATCCAGTTCATGCTGGCCGATATGGACATCAAGGTGGAGGCCGCGCGCCGCCTGATCTATCACGTGGGCGGGCTGATGGACGCCGGCGTGCCGCACTTCAGCCGCGAATCCGCCATCGCCAAGACGTATGCCTCGGACATCGCGATGGAGGTGACCAACGACGCGATTCAGGTGCTCGGCGGCTACGGGTACATGAAAGAGTTCCCCGTCGAGCGCATGCTGCGTGACGCGAAGATTTGCCAGATCTATGAGGGCACGAACCAGATTCAGCGGCTGGTGATTGCCCGCGAGCTGGCGCGCTAGGCCCCGCAGGGGAACCTCACCCTCGCCCCTCTCGGCGCCGAGAGGGGTGCCCTGCGCCAGGTGAGGCGACACAGGCATTGCTAGGCATGGCTAAGCTCGCTACGAGCAGCCGAACCGACAGGTGTGAGCCGAGGATTGACTCGAAATATGAGCGCTTCAGGAGACGAACGACTGGCGCACGCCGTCAAACTGCGCGAGGACGGGCAGACTGAGCAGGCTCGGCAGCTGTTGCTCGAGCTGCGGGCGGAGTACCCCACCGATGCCCACGTAGCCTACCAGACCGCGTGGGTGCACGACAGCTTGGGCCTCGAGGACGAAGCAGTGCCGCATTACGAGGCGGCGATCGCAGGTGACCTCTCGGACGACGAATTGCGGGGCGCGCTCCTTGGCCTAGGCAGCACGTACCGCGCGTTGGGCCGTGACGCAGAATCTGATCGCACCCTCCGGCAGGGCATCGAGCGCTTTCCGGACTACCGGCCTTTTCGGGTATTCCATGCGCTCACGATGTACAACGCTGGCCAGCCCCGCGAGGCCGTCAGGCAGCTGCTCAAGCTGCTGATTGAGACCACCGCCGACGCCGACATCGTGCGGTACCGCAGCTCGCTCGACGCGTATGCCGACGACCTCGACCGCAGCTGGCTCGTCTGAGTCTCCGCATGCGGCGTCAGCGCCCGTAGACGGACAAGTGTGAGCCTCTGGTGGCAGTGAAGGGTTCTCGGTTCCAACCGGCCCAGCAGTCCTTCAGGCGCGCCTCGGCGAGGGCGCTTCTCCCACCGCACTTTACCGCCTCCTGGGTACTCCGCGGATCCCGCCGCCCATCACGCGACGGACATGTTCAGGCATGGGCCAGCAAGCGCGGAGTGCCGACGAGAATCGACTCGTGGGCGGCGAGCAACTTCATCGCTCACTCCGTGCACATGTCGATTGGCAACCGCCCCTGGGCTTGCTTCGTAGACCGGTTGATGGTAGCATGGTGCGGCTACGTATCCGCCTCCGCGTTCCCGAATCGAGCAGATGAGCCCATGAGCGACGCGACGACCACGGGCGGCACACCCACACTGACCATTACGCTGCGCGGCGGCGACAGTCTCGCGCTCTGGCCGGACCGTCTGAGCATAGCGGGCACGAGCTATCCCCTGGCGCAGATCGTGTGGGCCGGCTTCGTAGCCGATCCGGCCGGCATGCAGCCAGCGCCTGCCGTCGGGCTGCGCATGCGCGAGGGGGCCACGCCGGTCTTCGTCCCCGCCGACCCGCCAGACGCCTGGCGGCTGCTCGAGGCGCTTTTCAGGTGGCGCCCGGACTTGCGCGTGCCTCCCCCGCCGATGGGCGCGTTCGCCGGTTACGCACCGCCACCTCCTCCTCCACCGCCGATGTACGGCTATGGGTACAGCTATGGCTACGGGCCGACCTGGCCGCAGCAGGCCGTGCCCTCCCGCAATAATGAGACGATCCTGGCGGGTATCGCCCACCTGAGCGTCTTCTTCGCGCCCGTCATCTTGCCGCTGATTCTGTGGCTCGCCACCCGCGAGAACTCACCCTACGCCTCGCGCCAGGCGAAGCAGGCGTTCTTCTTCCACCTCGGATTCTGGGCGTTGACGGTGGTGGTCTTCGTCGTCGGCTACGCGTTCTTCTTCGCGACTATGTTCGGCACCGCCGGGACGCTGGACCCCAACACGACTGACCCATCGCCAGCGGTTTTCGCCTCGTTCCCTGTCATCTTCGTGCTGTGGGCGGTGGCGGGCGCGGCGTCACTGGTCAACGTCATCTTCAGCATCATCGGCGCCGTGCAAGCCTTCCAGGGCAAAGACTTCCACTACCCTCTGCTCGGTGGACTCTAACCGAGAAAGAGTCGCCCCGCCAGATACGGCGCGCGTCGTGCTGTGCTAGAGTGTCACCAAAACGCGAAGGAGGGAGCGGGGCAGTGGCACTCTATGTAGACAGCGCCTTGCTCGACGAGGTTGCCGGCGCCTGCGAGGCACTTCCCATCCAGGGCGTGACAACCAATCCCTCGCTACTGCTCGCCGCCATCGAGCGCGGTCAGCGGCTCGGCGACGTCGACGTGCTGCGCGAGCTGCTGCGGGTCTGCACTGGCCGCGTCTTCATGCAGCCGTCCGCCGACACGGTGGAGGGGCTGCGCGCCGCCGCCGAGCGATACCTCGCGCAGGACCCGGCGCGTGTCGTGCTCAAACTGCCGATGACGGCGCTGGGCGTGCAGGCCGGCCTGGCGCTGCACGCGGCGGGCGCGTCGGTCGCATTCACCGCCACCTACACGCTTGCGCAGGCGTATCTGGCGGCGATGACTGGCGCGCAGTGGGTCATCCCCTATTTCTGCCGGCTGCGCCGCGTCGGCGCGGACGCGTCGGAACGCATCAGCGGCATGGCGGGCCTCCTCGCGCGCCAGCAACCAGACACGCGTGTGCTGGCGGCCAGCCTCAAGTCTCCCGCCGACGTGGTCGAGGCCACGGTGGCCGGCGCGCATGACGTAACGGCGCCGCCGGAGGTGATTCGCGCGCTGGTCCACGATCCACTCAGCGAGCAAGCCGTGGCGCAGTTCACGCGCGACTGGGAGCGCGCCGGCTCAGCGCTGGCGCAGGGCGGCTAGGCGCGGAGCTAGCGCCAGCGCCACCACCGCCACTATCGCGATCCACAGCGCCACCGCCGTGCTGAAGAAGCGCCCGAAGAGCAGCGTGCCGAGCGTGCCGCCGACGAGCGCCGCCCCAATGCCCATCCCCAGGACGCCGAGCCAGCCGCGCGCCCCCCACATCGGCGGGCGCAGCCCCGCCGCCAGCGCCACAGCGCCGACCACCAGCCCCACCGCGACCCACCCGAGCGCCAGGACAAGCATTTCATTCCTCCGGATTGGCCCCACAGTGCGCAAGTTCACGGTGGGTACAGTGGGTCATCATGACGCCGGCGCCAGCAGCCCCACGATGATGCGGAAGAGTCGCGAGCCGTCATCCACCAGCGCGCCGATGCCCAGGCCGCTCTTCACCTCGACATGCGCGAAGATGCCGAACTCCGCGAATTCGTGGCGCTTGCCCAGAGCGGTGAGCGATGCGTCGAAGGCGCGCGACTGCGTAAACGGCACGAATTCGTCGTTGCGGTCGTGCAGCAGAAAGATCGGCGTCTGCAGCTCGCCTACCACTGTGCTCGGCGAGAGCGCCGTCAGCAGGGTCTGCATCTGGGGCGAGAGCGCGGCGATGTTGGCGTCCACCCTGTCGGGCTGGTCGCCGGCCAGCAGATGATAGGCCGCCGCGGCCGGGGGCGAGAGCGTGGCGATCTGCGCCGGCATGAGTGGCGGCGCGCCCTGGGCGAACGCATCGCTGAGCACTTTGCCTTCGTCGCTCGGCAGGGTGGTGGCGATAGTGTTGGCGAGCACCTGAATCGGCACCAGCTGCGGGTGCCAGGGCTTGAGCTGCCCGTTTTCCTCCAGCGCGCGCCTCCCGAAGTCTTTGAGCAGGGATCGTGCGTCGTAGTAACTGCCAAAGAGCGTGATGAACGCCAGGCTGTCCCGGATGCGCGGATCGGTGGCCGCGAGGCAGGCGAGCGCGCCGCCCGCGCTGAATCCCAGAATGCCTACACGCGCCGGCCGCACGCCCGGCAAGTTGCCCGTCGCCATCACTGCCGCCACCACCGCATCCGCATCAGCCGGCAGCAGCGTGTAGCTGAGCAGCGCGGGTGTCGTCATCTGCACGGCGACGAGACCGGCCCGCGCCAAAGATTCGGACAGGTTGATGAGCTGCGGCACCGCGCGATTGTCGCCGACGCCGGAAATCAAGATCACCGCTTCGCGTACGCCCGGGGCGGGCGGTGGGCCTGCCGTCGGCGCGTAGACGTCGAGAAACACCGGGCCGCTCCGCGACGAGACGACGAGCTGCGTGTGGCGCACCGGCTCGCCACTGGCCACCAGCGCCGCCGGCTGCGTCTGCGTTACCAGCGCCGGCAGCAGGAGCGTCGCGCGCGCCGCCGCTCGTCCCTGGGGCACGAGCGAGACGTACGCGCCGACCAGGAAGAGCAGCGCGAGCACGCCGCGCGCGAGCCACCTGCCAGCACGCGCCAGGCGCGCCCGTGCCCGCGACTCCGACTTGCTTGCCACGTGTGCCTCCCGCTCCCCACGCCACATTCGCGTCTGGGGGCAACCTCATCATACCGTGGAACGTCGCGTCGCGGTGCTGGGAATCGGGAAGGCAAACGGAAGCGCGTTGGCAGGGATGGCCGCGCCGTCCGCCACACCAATTTCCCCCTCCCCCCGCGAGGAGGAAGGGGGCGAGAAGCGCGGGCCACGTCACGACTATCGGGCGCGCGAGGACGCGGCGTGACCCGTGCGAGTGCTCCGCTGCCTAGGAGTTCGTACTGAAGTCGTCGATCTTCCAGTTGCCGCCTTCGACGACAAACTTGAGCGTGATGCCCAGGGGGACCGTGAGACCGCTCGCCGCATCCTTCACCTTGAGGTTGGCGTTGAATGAGGCGGACGACGTCGTTACCTTGTAGGTGGACAGATCTGGGTCACAGCCTGCGTAGCTGAGTCCGGATGGGAGCGCGAGCTCATCCGGTTTGTGCCCAGTCTGAGCTGTGGTCGACAACAAGCCGAAGGCCGCCGTGTATTGGCCCGCTTGCAAGGCAGTGCAGAACTGCTGGCCGACGAGCAGCGGGCCAAGGTCTGTGCCGAGGAGTGCGAGGTCCACCTTGGCGACCTTCCAAGCGCCACTCTCGACATCCAGTGTCACATTGCCGGTGCGGGCACCCAGCGTGGCGCGTGTGACACTCACCGTCAGGCTTGTGGTCGTGTCGTCATTGCCACTGCCCAATGCCACCAGCGTGCAGCCCGTCACCGGGCCGTCTATCTGGTCGTGGAGTGTGCCCTGGGCCGTGAACTGGGTCGCGGTGAGCTGCCCCTGCGCGACGCTGCCCAGCTGGCTGTAGGCACTGGAGTAGTCTTTGGCTGCCAGCGCCGTGCAGAACGTCAGCGTCTCCTGCAGCGAGGCCAGGTTGGCGCCTAGCAGCGACGTGTCTAGCCCATCCACCTTCCACGTGCCGTTCTCGCTCTTGAGATGGATGGTGCCGCTCAGGTCACCCTGCTTACTGCGTGTGATGACCGCCTGCAATGTGGCGGTGGTGCCACCGAAGCTGTAGGCATAGGCGTTGCCTGTGCCCTGTTTGCAGCTGGTCACGGTGCCCTCGACGGTGTCGAGCGCCTGCGAGCCCTGCGTAAACTGGACCTGCGTGAACTGCCCCTGGAGTTTCGCGGAGAGCAGCTGGTACGCCGGCGTGTAGCTCTGCGTTTTGAGGTCGTTGCAGAACGATATCGCTGCCGCGGCCGGCGCCGCCAATTGGGAGAGGGCGTAGACGACGCCACCGCCGGCGAGCGCCAGCAACACAACCACGATGGCGAGCGCAATCCACAGCCCCCTGAGCGAGCGCTTGCGCGGCTGCGCGATCTGGCCAAACTGCCCCGGCGCACCGTACGATGGCTGCCCCGGCGCGCCATACATCGGCTGCGACGGTGCACCGTACATCGGCTGCGACGGCGCGGCGGGCGGGCTGTACGGTAAGCCCGCCTGCACGTTTGGATCGGCCATGCCGGGCTGTGCCGGCGGAAACCCACTCGGACTGGTGGTCTCAGGCATGCCCTGCTGGGCATAAAGCGGCGATTCAACGGGCGCCTGCGGCGCGGGCGCGTAGGGATCGGGCGTGGGTGGCGGTGCGTAGGGATTAGGTGTGGCCGGCGGCGCGTAGGGATTCGGGGTAGCGGGCGGTGGCGCAAAGGGATCGGGCTGTGCCGGCGCGGGCGTGTAGGGGTAGGTGGGCGGCTGGCCATAGGATGCGTCCGGCGGTAGGCCAGACGGCTGCTCCGCCGGCACTTGCGGCTGCCAGCCTGGTGGCGACGACGGCTGCTGCGGCGCCTGCCCTTCGCCAGGAGACTCAGGCGAGCCGGGCCAGTTCGGATTCGACATACCGTATTCCTTCCGTATGAGTGCGGTGCGCTCCACCAGCGGACGCGACTTCCCGATGTCGTGACCTGTGCAACGCAATAGTGCGCCGCCAGTATACAGGAGTTGAGCAAGCGGCAAAAGTAGGCATAAGTACGTAGCGGGGCGCGCGATCCAGCTATGGGGGAAGACACCGACAGGCACGAAGAAGCCGGAGCCGCCCGCTGAGGCTGCTCCGGCGTCCGCGCGCGCTGGAAGGTTGTTGTTGCCCGCTTACTGGCGCGAGGTAATCTCCAGGCGTGGCGCCATGTCACGCTCGAACCGGCTGCCGTCGCCGCCGCAGGAGTAGCACGCATCTGGCGTGCGCCCATGCTGAATCGCGCCGCAGGTCGGGCAGATCCAGCGGCTGGCGATCATACGCACGATATCCGCCCGGCTCACGATGCCTACCACACGGTCGCCGCGCAGCACCGGCACGCGCTTGAAGCGATTACTGGTGAGGATTAGTGCGATCTCGTCTACGGAGGTGTTCTCGTGCACGGTGACGACACGGCGCGTCATGATCTCCGCGACGGTCGCGCCTTCTTTGCCGATGATATCGGCTTCCGTGACAATGCCGGCGAGAGATACGCCAGCAAGGACGGGTGCGCCGCTGATGTGATACCCTGAAAGCAGGCGTGCGGCGTCCTGGAGGCTGGCATCAGGGGTGATGGTAACCACTTCGTGGGTCATGATGTCGCGGGCTTGCATGGGGACCTCCTGCATTGGGGGCTGCGAGCGGCAAGCGCTCGACGAGGCCATCGCCATTGACGGCCACCGGCCCTGGCATTGTACCATGGGTAACAAGGGCGCTGTCGCAAATCTTATGCCGGTGGCCGTGCCACAGACGCGCATCCCAACTGCGACCTGCGACCTGCGACCTGCGACCTGCGACCTGTGACCTGTGACCTGTGACCTGTGGACTGTGAGCGCCTGGCAGCCGAGAGGAGACATTTTGTCTCAAGACACGACAGCCGATTCGTCCGCGCACTCGCGCCTTGTGCAGGCGCCGCCGCAGGACCGGCTCGGGGTGCTGACGGCCACGGCACGTGTAGTGCGCTCCGCCCGCTTTGTGCGTCTGGACCGGCCGGCGCTGGATGCGCTCGCCGCGCGGTGGGCCGCCGTCGCCTGGCCGGAGCAGGCCGGGTTGGGCGCTTGGCACTTTACCGACGGCACCGAGCGCACCGCGAACTGGATCCTCGTGCTAGATGCCCTCAACTTCTGTTTTTGGGGTGCGCCTGGCGGGCCGCGCTGGCGCGTAGAGTGGCGTGGCCAGCTGCTGGACGGCTACAATGCGCTGGCCGCCGCGCTGACCCGCGCCGTGGAGTCTGGCCGCCCCCTCTGGGATGCCGAGTACCTCGCCGATCTTTCGGCGAGCGAGCTGGCAGACATTCTGCGGCCGGCGGAGGACTGCCCGCCGATCCCGCTCTTCGAGGCACGGCTGGCCCATGCGCGCGAGGTGGGTCGTGTCTTGCAAACACACTATGGTGGCCAGTTCGTGCGTGCACGCGCGGCCGCTGGAGGCAGCGCGGTGGCGCTGGCGCTCTTGCTGGCGCGCGATTTCCCTTCCTTCGCCGATGTTGCGAACTGGCACGGCGAGGCGGTGCCGCTGCTCAAGCGCGCGCAGATCTGTGTCGCGGATCTGCATGCCGCCTTCGGGGGTCAGGGCTGGGGCGCGTTCGACGATCTGGACCAGCTGACCGCGTTCGCGGACTACAAACTCCCCCAGTTGTTGCGGGCTCACGGCGCGCTGGTCTACGCGCCGGAGCTAGCCGCCGCGGTGGACAGCTACACCGAGATCCCCGCCGGCTCCGATGAGGAGATCGAGATTCGTGCCGCCACTATCTGGGCGGTCGAGCTGCTGCGGCGAGCGCTGGCGGCCCGAGGCGTCTCGCGCACGGCCAGCGCAATTGACTACCGGCTGTGGGTCGAGAGCCAGACGGCGACGCCGGACATGCGGCCGTACCATCGGACGCGTACCGTGTACTATTAGCAGCGGTAATAACAGCGGTGAGCATGGGTCACTTGACAGCCGGCGCGCGCTGGGCAAAGATAAGCGGCAGCGACATGACGGCCGAGCGGGCGCACGGCAAGGCAATCGGCGGCAATGCGGCGCCGTCGAGTGACGGGAGGCGAGGCAGCTCCCTATGAGCATGCGCATCTCTGGCGTGCGCTGGCGGCGCGCTGTTCCACGATCGCTGCGAGCGCCGCGTCTGTTGGCGGTGTTTGGGCACGCGCAGGTGATTCCGCGCGAGCTTGGGCAGCTTCCCCGCGCGCAGCCGTGGCGCCTCACGGCGCGCCTGCCACGGCCGCGGCAGGCCGCCACGCGCTGGCAGACGCTCAGCCTGCCGCAGCGCATCGCCGGCGGGCTCCTCGTCCTCGCCATCGTCTATCGCGTCGCGCTGGCGCTGCGCGGGTGGCCCGCTCTGGATAGCGACGAGGCCATCACTGGCCTCGTCGCGCGCCACATCCTGCTCTTCGGCGACCGCCCCGTGTTCTTCTGGGGCGAGCATTATATGGGCGCGCTGCAAGCCTACCTCGCGGTGTCGCTCTTCGCCGTCTTCGGCTCGTCCGTGCTGGCGCTGCACTTGAGCCTGCTCGTCCTCGTGAGTGGCTTCCTGGCCACGATGTATCTGCTGGGACGCGCCGCCTATGGTGAGATGGTGGGGCTGCTCGTGTTGGCCTGGCTGACGTTCGGGCCCTCCATCGCGACGTTGCGCGAGCTGACTGCTTCCGGCGGCTACCAGGATATCTTGTTCTTCGGCGCGCTGGTGCTGCTGGGTGTGTGGACGCGGCTGCGGCGGCCGGAGCAAGCCGTGGAAAGCCGCCGCGCGCTCGCAACGCGGCTCACCACGTACGCGGCGATCGGCTTCTCCGCCGGGGTGGGCCTCTGGTCGGACCTGCTGATCCTGCCACTGCTGCTGGCGGCGGCCGCCACCCTCCTCGTCGCCCGCTGGCGCGAGCTGTGGCGCTGGGGCGCGGTCGCGCTCATCCTGGCGTTCCTCTTCAGCGGCTTTCCCTACCTGCACTTCAATTTCAACAACCCAGGCAGCTCGTACCGGGAGGCCGTGACGATCTCGAACCAGAGCACGAGCGCGCCGGCGCTGCCTTCGCTGGATCGGTGGCGCGCGCAGGTGGGCGAGACGCTCTCGGTGGCGGTGCCCGTCCTGCTGGGCAGTCCGCATGTCTGTGTCAACTCGGGAGCGATCTGGCATAACTATCCTACTGGCCAGGCGCATTATCAGGCGCAGGGAGGCGGCTTCTGCGACGCTGCCAACACCGCTTTCTCGCTCACTGCCGGCGCCATCTATCTGCTGGTCGCTCTGCAGCTGCTGGCGATCGTGCGCGGCTGGCTCGCGCTGGCCGTGGCGCGCTTCGCCACCGGAGCAGCTGACGGCTGGCGGACGGCTCGCACACCCGGCAGCCGGTTGGCGTTCATCCGCGCGCGGCTGCGCGCCGCGGCACGCCAGATCACGCTCGTCCCAGAGGTGACGCCGGCGGAAGCGGAAGCCTCGGCCCGGCTGTGGCTGCGCGGGATGCTGCTCGGTGTGGCGGCGCTTACCCTGCTCGCCTATGTCAGCAGTGTCAACGCCGCGCTCAACGAATTCACCTCTGTGCGCTACCTCGTACCGCTGTATCTAACGATCCCGCTGCTCTTCGGGGAGCTGTGGCGGCATGCCGGGCCGCTGCTGCGCGCGCTGACGGCACGCGTATTCCCACGCTTCATGCCGGTCAAGGGATCGCAAGCATTCGCTATGCTGCGCACGCCACAGCGTGTGGCGACGGCGGGGGCGTTGTTGGCACTGCTGGCGTTGAGCCTGGCGGGAGGCACACAGACGCTTGGCCGTGCGTCGCAGGCCGATCAGTTCGCGCTCCCCGCGTCGCCGGCGGACCAGCGGCTCGTTGCCTTCCTGGGCGCCCGCCACGTCACCGCCTTCTACGGGGACTATTGGGTCTGTTACCGGCTGCTCTTCGAGACGAATGAACAGCTTTCGTGCGCCGTGCGTGGGCAAAACGGCGAGCACGGCCTCGCGCTCGTCAACAACCGGTATGCCCCTTTCGTACAGACGCTGGCCGCCGTGCGTTACCCCGCGTATATCCTGCCGGCCGCGTCCACGGAGGACAAGGATTTCGTCGCCGAGGCGAGAGAGCAGCACCTGCCCTATCAGGGCTACCAACGCGAAGTCGTCGGCGCCTACGCGGTGTACTATCACGCCCCGTAGCGCCGCATGCTAAGCGTGCTATACTGCGCTCGCCTATGCGTTTCCGGTTCGTGCGTGCAGCGGCGGAATGCGCTGGGTGTAGGTGATGCCGCGTCACCCATCCCCCAGGAAAAGAGTACGCATCCTCATGCAGGCGACCTTCGTTCACACGGCGGACAACCACCTCGGCTACGAGCAATATGGCATGAAGGAGCGGTTCAACGACTTTGCCCGCGCCTTTTTCGCCGTGGTGGACGACGCCATCGCCCGCAAGGCAGACTTCTTCGTCGTGTCTGGCGACCTCTTCAACAAGCGCTCCATCGACGCCCTCACGCTGATCCAGGCGCAGCAGGCGTTGCAGCGCCTGCGCGACGCCGGCATCGCCGCGATTGCCATCGAGGGCAACCATGACCGCAGCTTCTATCGTGACGGCGTCTCGTGGCTACAGTTTCTCGGCTGGCAGAAGCTGCTCTATCTGCTGAACCCGACCGTGCGCGAGGGCGTGCCGGAGATCGCCCCCTGGGACCCCGTCACGCTGCGCGGCGCCTATGTGGACCTCAAAGAGGGACGGCTGCGCGTCTATGGCCTGCCCTGGTATGGAGCCAGCACGGCGCGCGTGATGGAGAGCTTCGCGCGCGAGCTAGCCGCGGCGCGTGCGGACGAGGAGGCGGCGGGCGTCGAGTATCGCGTGCTGCTGATGCACACGGGTCTGGACGGCATCGTGCCCATGATGCACGGCCTGCCAAGCTACGAGCAGTTTCAGCCGCTGCGTGGTCTGATCGACTACGTGGCACTTGGGCACGTCCACAAGGCGTACGAGCGCGACGGCTGGCTCTACAATCCTGGCTCGACCGAGACCTGGGGCGCGGAGGAAAGCGCCTGGGAGCGCGGCTACTATGTCACGCAAGTCGATACGGCGGTGGCGGCGGGCGCACCGCGCCACACGGCGCAGCATATCGAGAATCCACGGCGGCCCTTCCTACGGTTCACGTTTTCCGTGGACGGCCTGGCCGACCCGACTGCGTTCTATGACCGGTTCGACCAGTTCGCCGCGCGTAAAGCGCACGAGTGCCGCGCCGAGCTGCGGCGCGCCGGCGTCGCGCCGGTGATCGACATCCACCTCACCGGCATACTCGGCTTCGACGCCAGCGCCTACGAGCGCGCCCGGCTGGAGGAGTTCGTGCGCAGCTACTTCGATCCGGAGCCGCTCACCGTGCGCATCCACGATGGCACGCGCGACTCCGACTACGAGCTGGACGACGACGATGATGCCACCGACGGGCGCGACCGCTCCACCTGGCAGCAGCTCGAGGTGCACATCTTCCAGGAGCTGCTGGCGCGCGACACGCGCTTTGTTGAGACCGCGCCACAATGGGCGCGTATCATCGCGGAGCTGAAGCAGATGGCGCTCGGCGGCGATGAGCCGGCGGCGATCGCCGAGCGCCTGCGAGCGGCTCGCGCGCAGCTGATGCCCGCAACGCCGAGGCCGAGCCAGGTGCCGTAGCGTAACACGCTCTCCCCACACCGGCGCCCAAACAAGACAGCAGATGTCAGCATTTGCTGGTACCCTCAGAAGCGGAGTGCTCGCTTGGGCTGCGTCACGTGCGGCGCGGCGTATTCCTGTGCAGCGGTATCCGAGAGGGAGCGTGCGATGCAGCAAGACGACACCGATACCTCACTGGCGCCGTTCTACAGCGGGTGGGATGGCTATCAGAGCATGCTGGTCGAGGCAATTCGCCAGCTGACGCCTGAGCAGCTGGCGCTGCGCGCGGCGCCTTCGCTGCGCCCGGTCTGGCTGCTGACGGCCCACATCATCGGGACACGTGTCGGCTGGTTCCACGTTCGCATGGGGGAGGGCGACGAGGCGATAGCCGCCTACGATCCGTGGGACGCGGACGGTGCGCCCCCGCGCACGGCTGGCGAGCTGGTCGCCGGGCTGGAAGCGACGTGGCAGATGATGCAGGAGTGCCTCTCCCGCTGGTCGCCGTCGCGGCTGGACGATCCCATCACCCGGACGCGCAACGGCGAGACCAGCAGCCTGACCCGCCAGTGGATCATCTGGCATGTCATCGAGCACGACCTGCATCACGGTGGCGAGCTCTTCCTCACGCTGGGCATGCACGGCCTGCCGGTGCCGGAGCTGTAGCGCGCTGATCCACCAAGCCAGCGTGTTGAAAAACCAGTGAGCTTGTGCCTGGTCAGCTTTTCCTATCCCGGGCCGGATGGCTATCGGTACCGGTGCTTTCACTCGCTCTGCTGGCTCCGTGGGCCCTGAGAGCGCTCGACCCGGCTTGCTCAGAGACGCTGCCGTCTGGTGCCACGGTGGATGAGAGCTCAAGTGGCATCTCCTCTCGCAAGCTGGTGGCATTGAGCAGCGGAAGCGTGACGGTGAAGCGACTGCCATGCCCTTCCTTGCTCTGCACCACGATGCTCCCCTCGTGCGCCTCCGCCAGGCGCCGGGCGATAGCCAGCCCCAATCCCATACCTCGCGCCCCGCCTGCGTTGGTGCCGCGATAAAAGCGCTCAAAGATCCGCGGCAGGTCGCGTGCGCTCATGCCCACACCGGTATCTGCGACGCTGACCACGGCGCTCTCGTCGTGCAATGCCGCCGATACGGTCACGCTGCCCTCCGCCGGGGTGTACTTGAAGGCGTTGTCGAGCAGGATCAGGAAGAGTTGGGTCAGATAGTCGCGGTTGCCCAGCACCACCGCGCCCTCCAGCGAATCCAGCTCTTGGCAGGTCAGCGTTGCCTTCCCTTCTGTGGGCACGACCTGGCGACAGATATCGGTAAGCACGTCCACCAGCAGCAGCGGCTCGCGCGCCAGCGCGGCCCCGGCATCGGTGCGCGCCAGCAGGAGCAGTTGTGTCACCATGCGGGCCATGCGATCAGCTTCCACGCGCATATCGGCTAAAGTGCGCGCCTGAAAGTCTGGGTCGCTCGCCCCTACCTTCTCGACCAAATCCAGCGAGGAGAGCATGATCGTCAGGGGCGTGCGCAGCTCGTGCGATACGTCGGCCAGAAACTGGCGCTGCAGATCGTTGAGGGTCTGGAGTTGGCGATACGCGTCCTCTAGAGCTTGCAGCATACTGTTGATAGTCATGCTGAGGCGTCCGATCTCGTTGGAGGAACGCGGACCTGCCAAGCGCCGCGTGTGGTCCCGCGCAGCCGCGATGGCGGCAGCCGTGCCGGCCAGATCTTCCAGTGGCCGCATGGCCTGCCGCGTCAACAGCCACACGGCCAGACCAGTCAGGAGGAGCGCCAGCGCCGCGCCAGGGTAGAGCACGCTGCGCAGACGGTCCACAGCCTCATAGACGGTGCGCGGCGCCCGTGCCACCACGATGTATCCTTGAATGCCTGCGACGGTCACGACTGGCCGTGCATACACCATGAGCACCAGGCCGCCGATCCGCACCTCGTCTACACGGTCGGCCGCCATGGCCGTGCGGGAGAGCGGCAAAACGCGCGTGCCAAGGTTGCCGGAACGGGCAACGACGGCGCCGTGTGCATCCAGCAGTTCGAGATAGGTGTCCGGCGCAGTGAAGACGTCCAGATCCGGCACGTGCAGCCCAGTTGTGCCATCGGGAGGACGAGCTGTCGGAGCAATTGCAGCGGCGCGCTGGCGCACGTCACGGTCGATCTCACCAAGCAGGCCGTTCCGCGTGACCTGATAAACTGTCACGCTGAACGCTCCCAGCATTGTAGCCAGGATTAGCATGAACCAGAGCGCCAGACGAGTGCGGATATACATGATCCTAGCCCCGCAGTGCGTAGCCGATGCCGCGAAGTGTCTGGATCAAGCGGCTGCCGCCATCCGCCTCGAGCTTTTGGCGCAGATGACCGATGAACACGTCTACGACGTTGGTATCCACTTCAGTCTGATAGCCCCAAATCTGTTCGAGTATCTGCTCGCGGGTGAGCACCTGGCGGGGATGGCGCATAAATAGGAGCAAGAGCTCGTACTCGCGCGCGGTCAGTGCAATGGGTTGACCTGCTCGCTCCACCTCGTGGGTTGCCGGGTTGAGCAGAAGGTCGGCATAGACCAGGGGCTCGCCCTCGGTCCGATGCCGCCGCAGGACGGCGCGAATGCGCGCCACCAGCTCGTCGAAGGAAAACGGTTTGGCCACGTAGTCATCGGCGCCCAGGTTCAGCGCGCTGACCTTATCCTGTACATCGTCACGCGCTGTCAGCATGATCACCGCTGTGTCAGACTGCTGCCTGAAATGGCGACATAATTCGAACCCATCAGGTCCGGGCATGGCAATGTCCAGCAGGATAAGGTGCGGCCGGTGCGTGTGCGCGGCGACCAGCCCTGCCTCGCCATCGGTGGCGCTGTAGACCTCGAAGCCTTCATAGGCCAGGCCGCGCTGGAGCAAACCGAGGATCTTGGTGTCGTCGTCTACCAGCAGGATACGTGTCGCCATGACGCGCCCTCCTCCCCAGATACCGGAGAGTGTAGCATGGCGACGCGCCCCACGAGTGCCGCTATGCGCATACGCACTGAATCCGGCAGGAGATCGGTCCCGCCATGTCCCGAGGCGCCGCTAGCGCGTGAGCAGGCGCAGGCAGGTGATGAGCGCCCCACCTGGCCTGCGACCTGTGGGGCGGCCCCGGGCTGTCGTCGCGGCGCCGCCAGCATGCCTCACTGGCACTCCTTACGCTCGATCAGCGTGTGCGAGCCGCCAATTGCATTAGAGTACCCCGCGGTCCAGACGTCATCCGCGTCGGCGCCGGAGATGCCATACAGGATGGCCGTCGACCCGTAATATCTGTCAATCGGAACAGGATCCGCGCTGGGTACGATGCTCCAGGCGGTGCCATCCCAGTGCTCCACCAGGGGAACGTAGTTGTAGACCGGATCCGCTTCGCCGATGTAGTTGATGACTAGCGTGTAGCCTACCGCCCAGACGTTGCTCGTCGTCAGCGCATCCACACCCTGGAACACATTGACGTCGGAGTTCTGGACGCCGGGGCTGGGCACCACGCTCCAGGCCGTACCGTTATTGTGCAAAGCGAGTGGGGTGTAGGTCGGACCACCACCAGCGCCGACAGCCCAGATGTCGCTGGCCGAGGTGGCGGACACGCCCAACACCCCGCCACTGGTAGAGAAGGAGGAAGCGATCGTCCAGCTCGCGCCATCCCAATGGAGGATCAGCGTGTGGTCCTGATAATAGGGTGTCGTCTGCGTCTTGCCCACCGCCCAGGCGTTGTTGTTGGCAATAGTCGTCACTGAGGTGAGCTGGTCGGCCAGCGTGGTGCTGAAATTGGGGCTGGGCACAATGCTCCAGGCGGTGCCGTTCCAGTGCTCGATCAGCGTCTGCGCCACTGTGACGCCCGGGGTGGAGGCAGGATAATTGGCATAGCCCACTGCCCAGACATCGTTCGCGGCGTCCCCGTGGACCCCGGCCAGATAGGAGTTGGTCGCGCCAGTGGGACTGGGACTGGGCACGAGGCTCCAGTTCACCCCATCCCAGTGCTCGATCAGCGTCTGCCCGGTGTAGGTGTCGTCGGTCGATCCCACGGCCCACACATTGGTGGAGGAGAGGGCGGCAACGGCGGCGAGATAGCCACCGGTCGCGGAGTTGGGACTGGGCACGAGGCTCCAGCTCGCCCCATCCCAATGCTGAATGAGTGTCTGTGGCGTGTTCGACGGTTCATCCTCGCCCACGACCCAGACGTCGCTCGCGGAGACGGCTGCAATACCCAGGAACTTGTCGAGGTACTGTCCGGTGGTGTCAGGATGGGATGCCAGCGTGAACGACGTCGTGCATCCCGGCGTGGGGGTTGGCGTGGGCGGCGTGGTCGGCGTGGCAGTCGGTGTCGGCGTTGGGCGCTTCGCAGCCAAGGCTCGCGCTGTGGGCGTCGCCGCTGCCGAGCTCGCCAACGCCGCGGCCAACAGCGCGACCAGCAGCGCCCCAGCCATCGCGCCGAAACGTGCCTGCCATGAGCTGAGTGGTGAATCAGTTCTGCCTCTCATAGGGCCTCCTTTTCGCATCTCGTGATGACGATCGATTCCCTCAACCTGCGTTGCCTGCCGCCTCGTCTTATGCGTCGCGCACGACGGTAGGTGCTCTGCTCGCCCGCTCACAAGAGCGGCACAGCGATTCGAGCCGGCTAGCTTTGGAGTCCGCTATGAGTATCACGGCCTTCTTTGAAGAAGCGTTGAGCATTTTCTAAGGATTCGATAAAGGGCAGCATGGATGGTCGGCCCGATTCGCGCGCTTCCGTTCGTGATGACGCAGCTCGCCACGAACCCTCTAGGCCGTGCGAGAGAGAATGGGAGGCGTGGATGCGCAGGGAGTGGCGCGACGCAATCGCGTCTGGGCTCTCAAGCAGAAAAAGTGGCGTCACATGTGTGTCGGCTCATGGAAGTAAGCGAAGGGGCGGGGAGTCAATACCTCTCGTGCAAGCGAAGGACTCCGTGGACACCTGCCATGCACGCCCAGCCATGTGGTGATGTCGCGATTGACGCCGCGGGCTTCCTCAAGCGCAGCGCCTCGCCCCTTCCGAGCTGAGGGGCTCCAGCATGCGTGCTTTCCGTCCCTGCACGCTCTGAGACACGCTGCTTCAGCGTTGCGGCTCGGAGGATACGACGTAGCTGCCGACGGCGGTTGATTCGGCCATGCGGTTGAGGAAACGAATCGCGCGCGTATGCAACGGATGCTTGGTGAACCGCTGCAGCGCCTCTTCGTCGGGAAGCTCGATCGCAATCAGCGCGTGGCGGTACGCCGGCGCGTTGTTCACACCATGACGCACGCGCGCAACGCCGGGGATGTCGGCGAGCAGCTGCCAAACGTCATGCAGGGTACGATCGATGGTCTCACGGCTCACGCCTGGCTTGATGCGCAGGATGATGTCGTGCCTAATCATAGTCTCGCGCGCCACCTTCCCCCAATTCCCTCTCCGCCGTTCTATACGGTAGAATAGCACAACCCATCGTGGCCGCGCAAAGCAGCGCCGGCTATCAGCTATGAGGAGGGATCATGCAAGAGATGGACCGGCGGGTCGGCATGCTGCGCCTCTTGCTGGCGGATATCGGCGACCGCGAGCGACGGGCCGGCGATGCCCTGCGGCAGCTCCGCAGTCAGCGCGCGCGCATCGTGGACTTCACCGTTCAGTTCAACGGCGGTGTCGCCAATGCGCTGACCGCCTTGCGTGAGGTGGAGGAGCAGATCTCACTGCAGGACATGATGGTCCAGCACCTGGCGCTCCTGCGGCAGCGTGCGCGCAGCGAGCTGGACGCGCTGCTGGTGACACGCAGCGTCGCCGATGCGCATGCGCGACTGGCGGAGCTGGAGCAGCGCCGCGACGAGCTGGCAGCCGCTCCGCCGGCCGAGGCAGAGGCCGCACCCCAAGCGGAGCTTGCCGACATCGAGGCGGAGATCGCGGAGCTGCGTGCCGCCATCAACTCGGCGAGCGAGGCCGCCGCCCGCGCCCTCACCGAAGGGGCGGCGGATCGGCAGGCGCAGCGATAGGGCCGGAGCCTCACCCCCAGCCTCTCTCCGGCGCGGAGAGGGGAGCGCCGTTTCCCAGTGCGGCAGGGAGGGGCTGTGGGCTTCCGGCTCCCCTCTCCCTTTGGGAGAGGTGTTGGGGTGGGGGCCTACTTCCCGTTCGGCTCGTCGTCCTCTTCGGCGCCATCATACACCAGCATGTCGGTGGCATACTCCTCGATTTCGCCGAATATCGTCGCGATGGAGACCACGCGGTCGCCCGAACCGAGATGCATCAGCCGGACACCTTGCGTCGGGCGGCCCGCCTGCATGATCGTATGCCAATCCGTGCGGATCACGACCCCCGCCGCGGAGATGATCATCAGGTCGCGGTCCTCTTCCGTCAGGGTGCGCGCGCCCGCCACAGAGCCGGTCTTGTCGGTGAGCCGCGCAGTGATGACGCCGCCGCCGCCGCGCCCTTGCGTCGGATACTCATCCACCGGCGTACGCTTGCCGTAGCCGTTGGTGGTGACGACCAGCAGCTCCGACTGTGGGATCACCACGCAGAGCGAGACGACGTTGTCCTTGTCATCCAGCCGGATGCCGCGCACGCCGCCGCTGGTGCGCGAGGCCGCCCGTAGCTCCTGCACCTCGAAGCGGATCGCCTGGCCGCGCTCCGTCACCAGGATGACCTGATCGTTGGCGCCCACCAGCCGCGCGCCCAGCAGCTCATCGCCCGGCTCCAGGTCCATCGCGATGAGGCCGAGGCTGCGCACCACCGCGAATTCATCGAGGCTGGTCTTCTTGACCTCACCGCGCTTGGTCGCCATCACCATGAAGTCGCGCGCGAGGAACTTCGGCACGCAGACCACCGCCGTGACGATCTCCTCCTGCTCGATGTTGATCAGATTGCGTAGGTGCTCGCCCTTCGCCGCCCGGCCGACATCCGGCAGGTTGTACGCCTTGAGCTGATAGACTTTGCCGCGGTTGGTGAAGAAGAGCAGCGAGTCGTGCGCGTGGACGACGAGCAGCTGCGCCACATCGTCGTCCTCGTGCGTCGTGATGCCCTTCGAGCCGCGCCCGCCGCGCCGCTGCGCGCGATACGCGCCCGTGTTGATGCGCTTGATGTAGCCCGCCGAGGTGAGCGTTACGACGACCTCATCGTTGGGGATCAGGTCTTCTTCGCTAAACTCGCTCACCTCAGACTCGATAATCTCGGAGCGGCGTGGGTCGCCGTACTTCTCGCGCAGCTCCGCGAGGTCCTGCTTGATGAGCGCGCGCACCTCGCTGATGTTGGCGAGGATGCGCTGGAAGCGCGCGATGCTCCGATTGACCTCGGCCAGCTCTTCCTGGACCTTGCGGCGCTCTAGTGCGGCCAACCGGCCGAGCTGCATATCGAGAACGGCTTTGGCCTGCTCCTCGGAGAACTTGAACTGCTTCTGCAGATTGCTCGAGGCGGTGTCGCGGTTCTGCGACCGGCGGATGGTCTCGATGACGGCGTCCAGATTGTCCAGCGCGATGGTGAGACCGTCCAGGATGTGCTTGCGCGCCTCCGCCTTGCGCAGATCGAACTGCGTGCGCCGCGTGATGACGATCTCACGGTGGTGGATGTAATGGGACAGGAACTGCTTTAGCGTCAGCGTGCGCGGCTGGCGGTCCACCAGGGCGAGCATATTGGCGCCGAACGTCGTCTGCATCGAGGTGTACTTGAAGAGCTGATTGAGCACACTAATGTGCCGTGCGTCGCGCCGCAGCTCCACGACCACGCGGATGCCCTGGCGGTCCGACTCGTCGCGCACGTCGGTGATGCCGTCAATCTTCTTTTCGCGCGCCAGCTCGCTGATCTTGCGGACGAGGTCGGCCTTGTTGACCTGATAGGGCAGCTCGGTGACGATGATGCTCACCTTGCCGCGCTCGGTCTCCTCGGTGTGGGCCTTGGCACGGATGACGATGCGGCCGCGGCCGGTGGTATAGGCGCTGCGGATGCCCTCGCGTCCCTGGATGATGCCGCCGGTCGGGAAGTCCGGCCCGCGGATGATCTTGGCGAGATCTTCGACGCCCGCCTCGGGATGGTCGATCAGGAAGGTGATGCCGTCGCAGACTTCGCGCAGGTTGTGTGGCGGAATGTTGGTGGCCATGCCGACGGCGATGCCGGCCGCGCCGTTGACGAGCAGATTCGGCAGCCGCGCGGGCATCACGCTCGGCTCCTCGGTGCTCCCGTCATAGTTGGGCTGGAAGTCGACCGTCTCGCGGTCGATGTCGGCCAGCAGCTCTGCCGCGATGGGCGACATCTTGGCCTCAGTGTAGCGCATCGCCGCCGCTGGATCGTCGTCGAGGGAATTGTGTACGAAGACGCCACTCGCGAGCAGGAAGTTGTGGTGCTCGTCTACAGTGATGTCGTATACGTCTTCGCACTCTTCCAGGAAGCGCACGGACACAACGCGGTGATTGTACGCAGCGGCTGCCTGAAATAGCTCATCAGTCGTTGCGAAGTATCCGCGCGCTTTCTCCCAGCATGGTATCCAGTTGGCAGTGCGATGAGCATCGTAAATCTCAGGAGCAATCCGCTCGCGCGGCATCAAAGCGAGCAAGCCATGCACGTAACCGGCAATTTTCTGCCGCATCACTTGGCGTTGATGCTCGCCGCCGTCGGCCCACTTCAAGCGGAGCGTCTCGGCCGACTTGAGCGCGAGTTGTGTCATAAGCTCCGGATTCTCTACCAACCGGCGCCGATTCGAGGCTTGAACGCCGACACGCTGAGCGCTACGGAAATCTTCTTGCAGCCACTGTCGGGCCAGCTTCCCCCGATGGAACTCGCGGGCGACTGGATTGCTCCAGAGCTTGCGAGCCATGTTCGAGAAGTGGTCAGGCGCAAACTTCGCACGGTACGTTGAATTGTTCCATGCTGCACGAGACTTGGCCGAGAGCTTCGCACGCACCGACTGGTTTGCCATCGCGTTCACAATGGCCGCCACAATCTCGGCACGCTTGGATTCGTCGCCCCACATCGCCTTGCTCTTCTCAGAGACGATACGGGAGACTTCATGGCGCTGTTCAGGTGTTAGACGACGCCTTTCGATGCCGCACAATGCAGCGCTCATGCGCTCACGGTAGTCAAGGTCCTGCCACAGCGCGCGCATTCGCTCGGCAATTTGAGTACGTCGCTCTGGTTGAGCGGCATACATG
>Ga0070706_100000621_pt1 | contig 40843 bp, 53 predicted proteins | sample KBSK5501metaG_FD_65476 | JGI IMG/M metagenome (GOLD analysis project Ga0070706, IMG submission 65476) | Corn, switchgrass and miscanthus rhizosphere microbial communities from Kellogg Biological Station, Michigan, USA - KBS K5-50-1 metaG | ecosystem: Host-associated > Plants > Roots >... | reverse complement strand
GGCGCATGATCTCGGACGCGTACCCGCACGCGGTGTTCGGTCCCGACGACGTGGACGACGCGTCGGTCCCGCGCCTGGTGTGGGACGACGACCGGGGAAAGGCGCTCGACGACATGGCCTCCGTCCTGGAGGCGCGCTGGTACACCCTGGGCAACGGCAGCTTCGTGGTGCGCAGGCTCGGCTACGACGGCATCACCGTCCTCGGCTCCCTGACCGACGGCCCCACCGGCACCCTCACCTCGGCGGACATCGAGGTCACCGCCGACGGGGTGTACAACAGCGTCGTCGTGCTGGCAGACCGGCTCGACGGGGACACCCCCATCCGCGCGGTGGAGCGCAACCTCAACGCGGTGGACCCGTACGTCTACGGCGGCGACTTCGGCAAACGGGTGCTCAAGCTGAGGCTCCAGACCGCCACCACCCCCAACGAGGCGCAGCGGGCGGCGCGGTCCCAGCTCGCGGCCCACGGGGCACTCGTGCGCCAGTGGGAGATGGACTGCGTCCCCGATTACCGCATCGAGCCTGGTGACACACTGGACGTGTCGTGGCGGGGCCTGAGGGACACCCAGATCATCGACTCCGTCACCTACCCGCTGAACACGGGTGAGGCCATGTCCCTGTCGGGCCGCAGCCGGATCGAGTCCGCACCCACCCCCTAGGCTGAGCGGGACGACGGGAGAGACCATGAAGAGAACCGAATGGCGCGGTTACCCCGTGCCCGAGTGCGACCCGCCCCTGGTGAAGGACGCCAGCGACATCGCCCAGCTACGCGACCTCGCGCTGGCGATCGACGCCGACGCGCAGGCGCGCAGCGACTCGATCGTGCAGTTCTGGGAGAAGCCCGACGCTGCGGGCATGACCGGGAGCGCGACCAACTTCCCGTTCCCCCTCCTCACCGCGACCCACACCCAGTTCGTCGTGCCGTACGACACGGTCGCGTTCGACAACTCCGGCACCGGCTCGCTCACCGACATTCCCCGCAACGGCTTCGTCACGGTGGAGCGGGGCTGGTACGTCTTCACCGCGATGGTGCGCATCCTGGGCAACCCCGGTGTCTTCACCCAGCTCGGCATCCGCTTCCTGCGTGCGGGCGTGGCCACGTCCGAGGGGCGGCACTACGAGGGGGCGGGTGAGTACCTCGGCACCGAGCTGGCGTACAACGCGCTGGAGATCATCCCCTGCAACGCCGGTGACCTAGTCCAGACCCAGATGACCTTCGGGCCGACAGGCAACTCGGGCACGGTCAACCTCGGTGTGCGCATGGGCATGCTCCAGCTCCGCAAGCTGGACGTCTGATGGGCGTCCTCGGGGTCACACAGCAGCTCAGCGGGATGATCGGGCAGTACGCCCACACCAGGCCCGGGACCGTGGTCCTGGTCGATCCCTTCCTCGCGACCGTCGACGTCGGCGGCACGGAGTTCCGCGCTGCCTACACCCGTCAGTCAGCGCCGAGGATCGGCGACGTGGTCGTGCTGACCCGGCAGAACGCGAGCTGGTTCATCATCGGCACCACCTCCACCACGGGTGGCAACGAGGTGGCGAACCCCTCCTTCGCGCTGGCGGACGACAACACGTCGGTCCCGCTGAACTGGACCGTCTACCGGCAGTCGGGCGTGAGCGACGTCAAGGTCATCCCGTACGCCAAGGCGGTGGAGGGGGATACGGCGCTGGCAGTCGACGGTGGCTCGGGCGCCTCGGTGACGTTCGTGTACAGCGACCCCATCGCGGTGCTGCCGGGACAGGTCTGGACGCTCAGCGCCTACGCCAACGGCGACTACGGCAGCGCCACGCCGAACACCGCTGCGTGCGCCCTGCGCGCGCTCTGGTTCAGCTCCAGCTCCGCCCTGTACCCGACCACGTCCGACCCTGATACCACGGTCCAGAACGTCACCAACATCCCCGAGGGGGACCGTATGCAGCTCCTCAGCGGGAACGTCACCGTGCCCGCCAACTCGACGACCCTGCGCGTGGGCCTGCGGACCGCGCTCAACGCCTTCACTGGCGCGCGCTGGGACTGGGCGACTGCGAGGCGTGCATGACGCTGACTACCCCTCGCGGTTACCCATACCCCGAGTACACCGACCCGATGAACCCGGCCGGGAACATCCAGTCGCTGGCGACCGCAGTCGACACGGACATGCAGACCCTGTACGACCGGGTCAACGCGGGCAAGCACCAGCCGACCTGTTACCTGCGCGCACCCTTCGCCACCAACCAGGCGGTGGCGCCGAGCACCGATGTCATCGCGACGTACACGACCGAGGTCGTGGACACGGACAACATGGCGAACCTCGGCACGTCGAATACGACGATCAACATCACTCAGACCGGGATCTACCTGGTCACCGGGACCATGACCCTGGCTTCTCCGGGGAACCCCAACAACGGTTCCATCGGCATGTGGCTGATGAACAACGGCACCGGAGGCCTCGGTCTGATCGCCCGGTCCTTCAGCTTTGCGGCATCCACGGTCAACACCGACGGGCTGACGGCCGCGATGGTGGTTCTGCTGCTCCAGGGCAGCAACATCCAGATGGTGATGCGCCAGACCGGAGCCGCCACGTACCAGTCCAGCTCCCGCCACCTCTCCGTGACCCGACAGTCGGTGATGTAGATGCCCGCCCTGACCCCGAACCGGGGCTACCCGTACCCCGTGGCAGGCGACCCGGGCAGGGTCCCTGAGGCGATCGAGGCGTTCGCCGACGCGGTCGACCTGGACATGCAGGCGCTGGCCTCGTCCATCAACCAGCGCCCGATGGTGAAGGTCAGCTCCCGCACCGTCAAGCAGACGTTCCCGCCGCGTACCAACACGGAGCTGTCCTTCGACTTCGTCGACATCGATACGCACGGCGCCGCCAACCTCAGCTCGCAGCCGACCCGGATCGTGCCCAAGCTCAGTGGCTGGTGGTACTGCTGGGCCGCCGTGACCCCGTCGAACTCGACCTTCACCACCTCGCGCCAGTTGCAGTTGCTCCGCAACGTCACAGAGTCGATCTCGTGGAACTCACCCAGCTACTTCGCCCAGTCCCCGGCGCTGCACGTGATGCACGTGTCAGGGGTCGGCTTCATGAACGGCACCACCGACAGCTTCTCGGCCCGGCTCAACCCGGCCGGCCCGAGTGACGAGACCATGTTCGCCACGCTCAAGTTCATGGCGGCATTCCGCATCTGGGGACCGTAGGAGGACCCATGTCCAAGGAACAGATCGACGACCTGATCGAGCGCGCGGCACGCACCTTCGTCCAGGCGGCCGTGCCCGCGATCCCGGTCGTCACCCTCACCGACTGGAGCACTATCCGTGCCGGGCTCGCGGCCGGCGCCGTGGCCGGGGGCGCCGCCGTACTGAGCGCCGCCGCGTCGTGGCTGCGGTCGCGCAGGGCGTAGGCCCGATACGATGAAGACCCCGCGCGGTGTCCGCCGCCGGGGTCATGGAACAAGGGAGTACACCTTGAACGCGTTCAACTTTACCGGTCCCGCAGTCGCGGGTGGTGCCTCGTGAAGAAGATCCCCACGCTGTTCGTGCGCGACCCCGAGGACCGCAGCCGGGTCCTGGACCAGATCACCCCCGGCTGTGAGTGGGTGATGGCCGGTGAAGGCAGGCCCACGGTCAAGTGGGACGGTGTCTGCGTCATGCTCGACGAGGGCGGCCGGTGGTGGGCGCGCCGTGAAGTGAAGCCCGGCAAGCAGCCGCCCCCCGGGTACCTGGTGGTCCAGCACGACGAAGTCACGGGCAAGACCGTGGGCTGGGAGCCGGTGGCTCAGTCCTCGTTCGAGAAGTACTTCGCGGATGCGTACGACAACAGCGACGGCAGTCGTCTCACGCCCGGCACGTACGAGCTGGTTGGCCCCAAGATCAACGGGAACCGTGATGAGCACCGGTTCCATATTCTGGTGGAGCATGGCTGGACCCCGCTCAGTGCACGGCTGGAGGCGGGGGCCACCCCACTCACCTTCGTGCATTTGCGGGGGTTGTTGGAGAACTGGCCCTACGAGGGCATTGTCTGGCACCATCCGCGCGGGGACATGGCCAAACTCAAGCGGCGTGACTTCGGCTTCTGACCCGGGGCACAGAGCGGCCCCCTCCCTACTGCGCCGGGGAGGGGGCCTCATCACGTTCTCAGGGGCGTGGCCCTGGATGGGTCCGGCCACATCGGCATACCGGGCGACGCCGACGGGCGCGGTCTGACCGGTGATGGACGCGCAGGCGTCGGAGCAGAAGTGTGAGCATCATGTGTCCCTCTCAGGGGCGTACGGCCAGCAGTGCGCACAGAGCCAGTCCGACCGCGTTCGCGGCCACGAGAAGAGCGCCTGCGGGCTCGGCCCACATGGCCTTGAGGTGAGCTGTCACGGGGTGCCTCCGGCGGGAGAAAGAGGGGCGCCCCCTCGCGCTCAGGGGCGAGACGCGAGGGGGCGGTTGCGGGGGACCGGCCTTCCTACAGGAAGGGGTTCACGCCCGCAGGGGCCGGCCCGGGCGCAGGAACGGTGGGGACCGTGGGAGTCTGCGCCGGGGCCGGTACGGCCGCCGCCGGGGAGAGGGCGGCCGGCTGGGAGGACGGGACGGGGGCCGGTGCGGCCGCGGCACCGAGGGCCCGCGTGTTGAGGACCTGGACCGCGTGGGCGGTCTGCTCGGGCGTGGCGGCGGTCATGCCCCAGGGGTTGCCCTTGACCGCCTGCGTGCCCGGGGTACGGGTGTCGATCACACCCAGCACCATCTGGCCGGTTCCGGCGTAGGGCCGGAGCTGCTCGACCAGGTACGAGCCTTCGAACCAGACCTTGGGGAACTCGGGTCCGGCCATCGTGTTGCCCGTGGCCGCGCGGTTCTTGAACAGCGGGACCGGCTGGTCGCTGTCCATGAGCGTCACGTTGGCGGTGACGCGGGTCTTGGTCGCGCCCGCCACCTGGGAGAAGTTGTCCGGGACGGTGTCGACCGCGACCGGGGTGACCGCCACCAGGCGTCCCCGGAAGGACTCGACCGTCGGGAACGTGCTGGGCGGGATCGCGGGGGCGGCGAACGGGTTGGCGGGAGTGCTCATGGTTTCTTTCTCCGGTTTCTGTTGCGGTTTCCAGTGTTGCTCACCCGGGGCCGGTCGGTTATCCGGCCCCGGGCCGGTCGATCCCCACCGAGAGGGGGTACCCGTTAAGCGGGTCCTCACGGCCGGAGCCGACTCGGTAACCCGTATCTGAGGCGGGGCTCGAACCCGCGACCTTCGGCTTATAAGACCGATGCTCTGCGCTGCTGAGCTACTCAGATCTTCACCTCCGCTTGCGCGGAGAAGCCCGGGAACTGGACTCGAACCCGTGGCCTACGGCGGTTCACCTCCACTCACGCGGAGCCACCGTTGTACTCCGCAGGCGGGGGATCACCGTCCCCGTGGACTTCCCCGCCTGCGAAGCTGTCCATAATCTAGCCTGCGGGCCGGCGGCCGTCAACCTCGTCGGCGTCGTCCCACACGATGTCGCCCTTGCGGTGCGGCCCACGGTGGCCCCGCAGGAGCGCGCACCGGCGGAAGATGCCGGTGGCCCCGTCCGGGTACCAGGTGGACGTGCACCCCTCGGTGACCGACCACTGGCGTGGCAGGGGGTTGAGCGCCAGCGCTGCGGCCTCCTGCGAGCCGAAGCCCGTCCAGGTCTGCTGGTGCGGGGCGGTCCTGTTCACCGCCGTGACCATCTGTGAGACCACGCACCCGTCGGCCCCGTACAGCACCGCGCTGAGGACCCGGTCGTGGGTCGCCGCGCTGCTGTAGATGTCTGCCGCCATCCTCTCGGTGGGGATGTCCGAGACGGCTTCCTGGACCCCGTCGAGGTAGGTGATCTCGACACGGAAGCTGCTCATGCCGACGCCTCCGTCCGGACCGGGACGCTGACCAGGACGAGGCGCCCGTTGCTGGTCCGGCACTCGTACCCGGCGCTGCGCAGCGCCTCGGTGTAACGGCGCAGGATGCGCGGCCGGGCGGCACGGGCCCGGTCCTCGTCCATCGTGGCCGGCGGCTGCCACGACACCTCGATCACGGGGGCGGTCCGCTCCCCGGCCGGGACCGAGAAGCCGCCCCAGTCGGCATCGCCGTGGCGACGGTTCGCCCGGAACCCTTCCTTCACCAGGACCGCCCGGACGCTGTTCCCGTTGAGCCTCTGCGTTGCCACGGATACCCCTTCCGTCGTCGTTGTGCTCACGTCTCCACTATGGACAACTTGGGGCCGGGGCGCAAGCACCCCGGCCCTCGTGTCACCCGTTCAGCTCGTCCCAGCGGACCCGGGCCAGGCGTTTGAGCTCGGCCAGATCGGGATCGGAGAACTTGCCCGACACCACGGCGTAGCGGTGGATGTCCGTCAGGCGCCGATGGTCCGGGGCGGCGCCGATCAGCTCCCGGGCCACACCCATGTCCGTGCGCTGCGGCGGCTCCGGAGGGCGCAGGTCCAGCTTCGACAGCACCGGCATCACCGACTTGTCCTTCTGCCGTGCCTGGACCAGGCCCGACACCTGGGCGTTACGGCGTCCCCTCCGGAGATCGGCTCGCAGGAGGGTGCAGCCGGTGCCGTCGGCGGGCAGGTGCATCACCACGGCATGGTCCTCGCTGACCGGGCGGTCCAGCCGCTCCCACCGGCCCGTGTTCCAGTCGAAGAGGCCGTTGAGGTTGCACCCCCGGGCGTACAGCCAGAGCTGGACTTCGATCTCCAGCGTGCCGTAGGAGAGGTCGGAACCGCTCTTCAGGTCCCCGATGATCAGCTCCCCGTACGCGGTCTCCAGGACCCGGTCCAGGGTCCCGGCCACCGGGAGCGGGGCCGACACCTCGGAGGCGGGGACGGCCGTGGTGCGCTCGATCCACTCGCGCCGGGTGGCCAGACCGGCCCCGGCCATGGCGGAGCGGTACTCGGACATGCGCCCGCGCCACTGCTCCGGGACGTCGTCCAGCGTCATGAGCCCGGCGTCGAGGTTCTCGCTGAACCCGTGCAGTGCCGTGCCGATGTTGGCGGCGACCTTGTTTCCGCCCGCCGCCTGGGCCTCGTCCGCGAGCTGGTTGAGACGGCTGCGGTCGCGCTTCACGTCCAGGCCGTGGGCCATGGCCAGGAGGTCGGGGCGCATCGTCAGCCCCTTGATGAGCATCCGCTCGCCCCACTCGCTCAGGGCGTACGTGGACGACCCGAATTTGGCGAACGTGGTGGCGCGTGTGTGGGCGGTCTCACGACCGTCCGGACCGGGGAGAAGATACCTTTTGTACCTGTCGCGCTTCGGTCCGGGCTGGCCCGACACCGGCGTCATCTCCGGGACCGGCGCCGGACTGGCGAACTCTGGGGTGACCACCGAGGACGTCTTGATCGTGGCCACCGGCGCCGGGCGGGTGTACCGGAGCCCGCTCTTACGGGGCAGGTCCGCAACCGCCACGGTTGCCGGGCTCCTGGCAGGCAGGCCGTAGCGCTCCGGCTCTTCCTGAAGAGCGGTCCCGATCCGGAGGAACACCTCGTCCACCGAAGAACCGACCCAGGTGTGATCCGGCGAGAAGCGGATCATCCACTGGTTGTGCTCGAACCGGGCGGTGAGTTCACGGCCGCAGACGGTGCGCGTCACGGACCTCATCTCCGCCACCGTCTCGGCGCCGACCAGGTCCGTGGTCTGGTCCGAGCCACAGTCCTCACACAGCCAGCCGCCCGAGCCGTCCGCCCGGATCTCGCCCCCCTCCGTGAGTGCTCCACCGCAGTCGCCATTGCACTCGCTGTCGAACGACGCGGTGATCCACGGACCACGCCTGGTCTCGTCCGTCTCGGTCACCGGCGCCGGGTCCGCGAACGCCTGTTGGTCCCCGGTGGCCTCTCCCAGCTCCAGGCGCGGCGGCTTCTGCGCGCCCTCGCACAGGCCGGGGCCCTTCCGCGAGTTGTGCTTGCGGATCACCTCCAGGCCCTTGTACTCGCCGCTCCGGGCGGTGCTCAGCGTGTAGGTGAAGGCGCACCCGGTGCAGCCGCCACGGGGCTTGTCCTGCGTCGTGCTCATGTGTTCCTCTCGGATGTGGGACAGACCCTCCCCACCTTGCCGGGGGAGGGTCTGTGGGGTCACGGACGGCCCAGTTCGAAGCACTCACCGTCGTGACCGTCGGGCCGGTAGCAGTACGCCGACCTCGTGCAGTTGCCCGGGAAGAAGTCGGGATCGTTGTCTGGGGAGGCCAGCAGCTCCGACAGCCGCATGGTGTCGGTGTCCTGGACCGGGGCGGCAGGGATGTTCTCCGCATACAGCCCGGCCAGTTCCGCAGGCGCGAACCCGTCGTGGTCGCGGTGCACGCCCCGGTGGCCTGCGGGCAGGAAGCACCACGCGTCGGTACGGGACCGCCGGCGCTCGAAGGTGCCGAGGTGCTCCAGGCAGGGACCCGTGCGTCCGTTCTCCTGCCACGACGCCAGCCGGTACGCGCCGTAGGTGGAGGAGAACACCACCAGTGCCATCAGCAGCCACGACCACCACGTCAGGGTGGCCCAGCCGAACGCCACGGCGGAGATCATTTCTTTCTGCCCTTCTGTGCGATCAGCGCGACCGCCACGACGAACACGGTCCACCCGACGGTGCCGAGCAGGATTCCCAGCAACAGGTCCTTGGTCATCACGACCCCCTTTCGTTGGGCTTAAGTATGGACAACTTCAGGACCGGGCGCAACCCCGTCAGACGACTCCGATGAACGGATCGAGCGCCCGGGACTCCAGCACGTACGAGATCGCGTCTGACAACTGGCCCTTGTTCAGGTCCTTGGTGACGATGCCGAGTGTCTGCGCGAAGTCGGTCTGGGCCTGCGACGGGGGCCGCGACTTGCCACGCCACGACGCCGAGCGCGCGACCGAGAAGGAGCCGTGGCCCTCCGCCTCCGCCTCCGCCCAGGACATGGCCATGTCCACTCCCAGGCCGGTGTGCTGGGTCCGCTCCCACTTCCCGTACTTCGGCTTGCGGCACACGTCCCAGGTACCGGGCTCGGACGAGGGCCACAGGAAGTAGGTCCACTCGCCTGCGCTGAGGAACCGCACGCCGCCCGCCGTGGTCAGCCACGCCTGGTGGGAGGCTTCGAACATCGAGCTGACCTCAGAGAGCTTGAGCACCTGACGGCACCGGATCTCCGTCCGGCTGGCCTCGTCCGCAGCCTCCAGTTCCTCACGGTCCTCGGCCTCGGTGAGGCCCTCACCCTCCCTGACCTCGTCGACAGCGCCGGGCTCCAGGTCGACGAGGGTGGAGATCTTCCCCCCGGCTCCGGCCACATGGATGACGACCGCGTCTTTCTTCCCCTCCCACGGGCGCAGGACGCGGCCCACCATCTGGATGTACAGCGGGGCCGACCGGGTCGGGCGGGCGATGATCGCGCACGACGCCCAGGGCAGGTCGGTGCCCTCGGTCAGGACCATGCAATTGCACAGGACCGTGGTGCGGCCGAGCCGGAAATCCTCGAAGATCTGCCGCCGTTCCTCGCGCGGGGTCTGGCCCGAGATGACCGCCGACGTCACCCCCGCCGAGCGGAAGGCGTCGGCCGCCGCACGGGCGGTCGCCACGGTGGGGGTGAAGACCAGGGTGGGGCGCCCCTCGGCGCGCCGGTGCCACACGTCCGGCAGGTGGGCCGGGACGTCCGCCTCTTCCAGAGCCCGCCCGAGGTCGGCAGCGCCGTAGTCCCCGCCGGTGCGCTTCACGGAGTCCAGGTCGAGCCCGGCCGCCTGCGCGGTCCAGCCCCGTGGCTGGACGAGGTAGCCCTCCCGCATCATCCACAGAGCGGAGCGGGAGTAGACCACGTCCTGCCACACGGACCCGAGGCCGGCCCCGTCGCCGCGTGCCAGCGTCGCGGTGAACCCGGCGTGCAGCGCGTCCGGGAACGCGTTGTAGACGGTCTGGTACGACCTGGCCACGGCGTGGTGGCATTCGTCGGTCAGGATCAGCCCGACCTTGCCGTGAGCCGTCTGCCATTCCACGAGGCGGCGTAGACGACGCGCGCGGCTCAGGGTCTGGACCGAGCACACCATCACGTCGGCGGTGATCTCGTCGTCCTCGGCCTTGACCTTGCCCACGGACAGTTCCGGAGCGGCGGCACGGATCTTGCCGATCGCCTGGTCCGCCAGTTCGTCGCGGTGGACAAGGACGATGGCGCGGCGGCCGGTGGAGATCCGCGCGAGGCCGGCCTCCCCGATCGACTCCGGCGCGGTCCGCCACTGTCGGATGATCTCGGAGAAGACGACGGTCTTGCCGGCCCCGGTGGGGAGCACCACGGCGGGGCGCTCCATGCCGCCAGCCCAGGCGGTGAACACCGCGTCGACCGTCTCACGCTGATAGGACCGCATCCGCAGGGTCGCGGTCATGTGCCCACCCCGTTCGTGATCTGCCACGAGGGCAGCTTGATATCCAGCGGGTTGAGCCTGCATGCCGGGCAGAGCCACTGGTACGTCGACGGGGATACAGCCGTGTGCTGCTTCCACCCCTCGGTCTCGGCCGCCTGCCGGGCGGCACGCTCACCCCGGAACCGGGCGACTTCAGACGAGGTCAGCTCCGCCCCCTCGTACGCCATGAGGTACTCGCCGCAGGGACCGTCGCACTCGACGTGGTAGGTCGCCCGGATCACCGTTCCTCCGCCTTCAGGCACGGCGGGCACAGCCACTGACCGTCGCCGCAGGGGGCCCAGCCCGTGTCCCATCCCGCCTGCATGGCCCTCGTGGGACTGAGCTGGATCTCACCCACGGCGCCGCAGTCGTCCGTGTCGCAGACGAGGCGGTACAGCGTCCTCACACCCACGGCATCCTCCCGAACGCGTTCTTCATCCCGTCCAGGGAACGGGCGTACCACGACGCCATGCGCTCCAGTTCGGTCACGTATTCCGGCACCACCGCCGGACCGGTCTCGTCACGGTGGCGCAGCACCTGGAACCGGGCCCGCGCCACGGCCCTCGGGTGCAGTCCCCTGCGGTACGCCTTCACACCGGCACCTCACCGTTCGAGTCGACGATCACGTGCGTCGGGTCGTCCCAGTCGTCGGCCACCACCAGCTTCATGCCACTGCACCCGCAGCAGTCGTTCTCGATCCCGACCACGAACCCGTCGTCCTGCGCTGCCGCCACCGCATCTCGGATCGCGGCGATGTGCTCTTCGCGTGTCATGTCAGTCCTCTTCCTGGATCAGGTACGGGAAGCCGCCCACCTTGCGGCGCGCCAGGAGATCGCGCTCGTCCCGGTCCGGGAGCCACCCCAGGTCGTACACGCGGATGAGCGCCTGGGGCACCGTGCGGCTGTCGGTGGCCCGCATGATGCGGATCATGCGGGCCGACACCGAGGACCGGTTGACGCGCAGCGTGGCGGCGATCTGGCCCTGGTCCAGGCCCGAGGCGTACAGCCGCACGGCATGGAGCTGGACCCCGGTGAGCGGGGTGGCGCGCCAGTGGTCCGTGCCCGGGTCGCGGTGGATGTACCCGTGGTACCGCAGCACGGTGACCAGGGCCTTCAGCAGCTCCGGGTCCAGGACCGCGAGCCTGCGGCGCGCCACGTGCCGGGACATCGCCGTGTAGCCGGGGCCGAGCCCGAGGCGGCGGACCAGTTCGTGGAGGTGGACCCGGGTCTCGGCCCGCCGCCCTTCGTAGTGGTGGTCGAGCGCGTCGGCCCCGTATGCGGACCACACCAGCGGGATCTCGGTCTGTGCCGGGGTGGGGTAGAGAAATCGCTTCATGGGGACAGCGTATATGGACAACTTCACAATCTCAAGCTGTCCACACACCTGACCTCCGGGGTACCGTGATCCCATGACACGACGAGCGACACGGGCCGGGGACGGCCGCGTGACGGCACCCCTGGACCCTCCGCCGCGTGGCATGTCCGTGGTCGACCGCGAGACAGCCGCCGGGCTGGCCGGGACCACGGTGCGCACGCTGACCCGGTGGGCGGCGTCCGGCAAGGTGAAGCGGTACCTGCATCCGCAGCTCGGGGTCGTCTTCGACACCAGCGAAATGGAGCAGGCGGCCCGGACCAAGTGGGCCCACTGGAACCGGCGGGGGAGCAAGGACCGCGAGGCGGCGGTGCGCTGATAGCGTGTGGCCCGACGGCAGGTCCGAGCACACCGCAGCCCCAGCGTCATCCTTCGGCGCTGGGGCTGCGGTGTGTCCAGGGTCAGACCGGCTGACTGCACTCACCCTTGTGGCCCTCGCGGAAGACGCACGGCCACGTGCACAGACTCGGCAGATCCACGTCCTCGGTCCACGACGTGCCGAACCGCCTGTCCGTGTGGTGCCCGTCGTGGTCTGCGACCCGGGAGCACCGGAGCCGGGTCGCAGACCACGACGGCCGAGTGCGGAGCCCGCACTCGGCCGTCGGCTCCGGACCCCATGTCAGACCGGTCAGCTTGTCCTTGTGCGGCATGTCGTGGCCGTTCCGCTCGGTGCACAGAGTCGCGAGGTCCCCGCCCGCACGACTGCCGCACACGTCCAGCCCGGCTACCGGCTTCTCGGCCCCCGGCTGCGCACCCCCGACCGGCATCCACCACTCGTCCTGTGCGTCGTCCAGGTGACCGCCCGTGTGGCCGGACCGGCGCGAGCAGACGTACGTCACATCCTCGGGAGTGTGCGTGGCGCCGCAGGACAGGGGACGCTGGGCACGCTCCAATGCCTCAGCAAGGGCGGCGTGGGGGGACGTGTTCTGCGGGCGCCTCTCCAGCACAGAGATGCGCTGGAACGCCTCGGGGAGAACCTCTTCGACCAGACGGCCGCCGATGTAGTCACCGGGCCCGCTGCCGTGAAGGCCCTCGTGGCCCGAGCGGTACGTACAGCCGTCCCGTCGGCAGGTGGTCCCATCGCCGGTCACCTGCCACTCGGTGTCCCTCTCGTCCCGGTGCGGGTGCTCGTGGCCCGCGTCGAAGATGCACTGGCCCTGATCGGCGGCGTGGGGGAACATGGCGCACCGGCGGGGCTCGTCCTCCCCGTCGAAGGGGAGCGCCCACTTCCTCCACCAGGCGTCCCGGTGCGGCAGGGGGTGGCGGACAGGGCGGACACACTGGTCCCCTTCCGGGGTGCGCTGAGCCGGGCACCGGGACCCTTCGTCCAGCCACATACAACCCTCACCCCGGTGCGGCAGACGGTGGCCGGTCGGGAGCGTGCACCGGGCGTCCCCCTCGGGGGCGGTGACGGGGCAACGGTTCTCATCGGTCATGATGTGGTCCTCCGTGTCGTCGTTGGTGTGAGGCGAACGTAGCACATTTTATTTCGTGTGTGCTACGTTCGCCTCATGAACTCCAGCAACAACCTTCCCAGGGAATCGCGCAGCGTCCGCCTGGACGAAGACGAATGGGTCCTTGCCGAAGCACTGGCCGAACTCCACCGGGAGCGGGGAGCCGGAGCCGGACTGCGGCGTGCCCTCGTTCTGGCTGAGACTGCGGTGATCGTCGACGGGGCCACCGGGGATTCCGGCAACGCCCGGTGCCCTCAGGGCGGGCACCCCTTCGTCTGGGGAAACCACCACCCCGAAGGAACGGAGCCCCAGCCCGGCGAGTGGGTGGTGTGCATCGGAGGCGACGGGTACACCTGTGGGTACAACTTCCTCTGGCACGGCCACGAGAAACTCCGTGAGATCACCGAGCGCATCAAGGCCGAGCGCACGGCTGGTGACCGTTGAGCCGCCTCCAGCCTCAGCACGAGGCTGAACTCGCCGGATCGTGCATCAGCCCCGAGCTGATCGAGTCGCGCCGGTACGCCACCGTCGGTCCCGAGCACCGTGGTTGGCTGCAGGACGCGGGCATCCCCGCGTGGGCGGTCCGCGACGACTCGGCATTCCCGGGCCTGGCGATTCCCCGGTACCGCGTGAGGACCGGCGAGTACATCGGCATCCAGTTCAAGCCGGCGGTCCCGCAGCCGCACCCCAGCACGGGGAAGACCCCCAAGTACGTCAGCCCGAAGGGCATGAACCTGCGGGTGGGCGTCCACCCCGCGTGCACGGGGTGGGTGAACGACGCCGCTCTCCCGCTCTGGATCACGGAGGGGGAGAAGAAGGCGGACGCCCTGGCCTCGCTCGGCCTGGCGGCGGTGTCCCTCACCGGTGTGTGGAACTGGCGCAACCAGGAGGGGACGCTCGGGGACTGGGAGGACGTTCCCCTGCGTGGGCGGCCAGTGGCCGTGTGCTTCGACTCGGACGCGGTCACCAATCCGAAGGTAAGGGCCGCCATGAGGCGGCTGGTCGACTGGCTCAGGTCCCGTGGCGCAACCGCCCACTACCTGGTCGTCCCCGCCGAGGTCGGTGGCGTTCCGGTCAAGGGGGTGGACGACTACTTCGCGGCGGGCGGCACGCTCCCGGCACTGTACGCGGCGGCGTCCGAGTCGGCGCCGCGCGACACCGGCTCCAAGGACGCCACTCTCACCGAGGCGTTCCTCACCGACGCCGTGTGTTCCGAGGCGCTGGAAGGCCGGTTCCTGTACGCCCAGGGGCTGGGCTGGATGCGCTACGACGGGTGTCGGTGGGTACAGACGGACGACTCCCTCATCGTCGAAGAGGTCCGCCTGTGGGCCAAGGGCCACTGGGAGGACGTGCTGGAGGAGTACAAGCACGACCACAGCCGGGAGGTGGAGGCCCGCATCAACGGGTGGAAGCAGGTCCTCACGGCGGGCCGCATCCGCGCACTGGCGTCCTTGGCCAAAGGACCTCTTCATGCGCTGGCGTCCGAGTTCGACCGTCACCCGGATCTGCTGAACACGCCGAACGGCGTGGTCGACCTGCGCACCGGGGAGCTGCTCGACCCCGATCCCGAGTACCGCATGACCAAGGTGACCGGCGCCGAGTACGACCCGTCGGCGGCGGACGATCCGGATTTCCGGCAGGCACTGCGGGCACTGCCCGATGACGTGGTGCCGTGGTACCAGCTCCGGATCGGGCAGGCGTTCACGGGGTACATGACGCCCGACGACGTGATGCTGGTGCAACAGGGCGGCGGCGAGAACGGCAAGTCCACGCTGGCGGTCCCGATCGCACGGGCGGCGGGCGACTACCAGGTCCAGCTCTCCGACCGGGTGATCCTCGGGAACGTGGACCAGCACCCCACCGAGATGATGGACCTGCGGGGGGCCCGTCTGGCGCTCATGGAAGAGACGCCGGAGGCGCGCCAGCTCAACGTGCAGCAACTGAAGAAGACCGTGGGCACGCCGCAGATCACGGCCCGGCGCATCCGCCAGGACCCGGTGACCTTCGACGCCACCCACTCGCTGTTCGTGAACACGAACTTCGCCCCGGCTGTGGCGGAGACGGACCACGCCACGTGGCGGCGCCTGGCCATGCTCAGGTTCCCGTACACCTTCCGGTCCCGGCCCGGGGACGTGGTGTCGGAGACGGACCGGCTGGGGGACCCCGCGCTGCGCGACCGCTGCAAGCTCGACCAGGGCCCGGCACGGGCGGCCCTGGCGTGGGCCGTGGCGGGGGCCGTGAGGTGGTACGAGGCGGGGAAGGTGCTGCCGCCTCACCCAGATCGGATCGTGGCAGACACGCTCGCGTGGCGCCGCGAGGGGGACCTGATCATGTCCTTCCTGGAGGAACGTCTGGAGGTCGACCCGGAGGCGATGACCGCCCCCATGGACCTGTTCAACACCTTCGGCCAGTGGCTGGTGCCGACCGGCCACAAGCCGTGGTCGAAGCGGACGTTCGACTCCCGGTTCGGGGCCCACGACCGGGTCCAGGCACACCGCATCGAGTACAAGGTCAAGTGGGTGGACGGGGCCGCCAAGCGGGTCTGGTGGGGTGTCCGTATCGCACCTTCTGGGATGACAACCATCCCTGTGCCCGGGAACAGCCCGTTCTGACCCAGTTACAAGATCACCTTACGCCTCTTACGCGAACCTCCGGCTCCGCCCTCTGAGAGATTCCCTCACGTGAGGGAACCCAGACTACGCGTAAGAGGCGTAAGGCCCTGGTCAGGACCATGATCATCTAGATTTCCTTGTAAGAAGTTGCAACTTCTTACAAGACTGTCTACTGTGGTGGCCATGGCAACCAACAAACTGCCCAATGTGGTGGCAAACGTGACAAAGGACTCCGAGGGCCTGTGGTGGGACTTCATCCAGGCGGCCAAGGCATTGCGGTTGACCCGGACCGCCGCCCTGGAGCTGGCCGCCGCCCAGTGGCTGCGGTCCAACACCAAGCCCGACGGCACCCCGTTCCGGGCCAACCCGTTCGACTGAGGAGCTCCATGACCGACGACCGCCCCGCCTTCATCCCACTCGATATCGAAACGGGCAGCGCCGACCGCCTGTACACGTCGGCCCCCGACCCCGCGTACGTCCGTCTCCTGGGTGTGGACGACGAGGTGCGCGGGCCCGGGGAGCAGTACTTCTTCAGCCGCCAGCCCCACGTCACGGTCAACGGGCACTTCTTCGATTTCCCCGCCCTGGACCGGCACTGCGGCATCCCGGTGGAGACGACGATCCCCTTCAGCCGGGACCTGCGCGTCGCTGCCTTCCAGCACGACCCGCCCACCACGTACGAGACCTCGTCCGGCCCCGGGTTCAAGAGCTACTCCATGGACGCCCTGGCGGAGCGCTACCTCGGTGACGCCCGCAAGTCCGACCTGGGCAAGGAACTGGCGAAGGAGTACGGCGGCTGGGACCGCATCCCCGCGGGCGATCCCCGCTACACCGACTACCTGCGCGCCGACCTGGACCTGACGCGCCGCCTGGACGCGGCGATCCCCTGGGACCCGTACGAGCAGCGCGAGGCGTGGGTGGCCACGGTGACCGCCCGCGCCACCCTGAGCGGCTTCAAGGTGGACGTGCCCGGCCTCACCGCCCGCGCCGCCGAACTGGCCCGGCGCGCCGAGGACGGCCGCACGCTGCTGCACGAACGCTTCGGATTCCCCCTCACCGACGGCAAGGGGAAGCCCTACGCGGCTCCTCAGCGCACGAACGCGGGCAAGGTGGCCCTGGAGTCCGCCCTCACCTCGTTCGGCGTCGACGTCAGCTCCTGGCCCCGCAACAAGGACGGCTCCCTCTCCCTCGCGAAGGAGGTCCTGGAGACCGCCGCCGACTGGGCGCGCGCCGCCGGTCACGCCTGTCTGCCCGTGATCGAAGCGGTCCAGGAGATGAACGGCATCAGGAACAACGCGGCCAACGTGCTGCGCTGCGTCTCGCCCGACGGCCGGGTGCACCCCCAGTTCCTGCCGTTCCAGTCGACGGGCCGGTGGTCGGTCCTGGAGCCGGGCCTCACGGTCCTGAAGAAGGGGACCTCCGACTCGGAGCGCGCCTTCCTCGTGGCGGACGAGGGCCACGTCCTGCTGAGCATCGACGCCGACCAGGTCGACATCCGGTGCGCCGCCGCCCACGCGCAGGACCCAGGCCTCATCGCGCTGCTGAACGATCCCGACAGGGACATCCACACCGAGATCGCGGCCATGTCCCGGGTCGAGCGCAAGTACGCCAAGACGCTGGACCTGGGCTGGCTGTACGGCCGCACCGCCAAGGGCATGGCTGAGAACACCCCTGGCGTCACTCCGCAGGCCGCGTACGCGGTCACCGGCTACATGGCCTCCGCCTTCCCCGGTGTGGTCGCGTGGCAGAAGCGGGTGCGCGAGATGGGCGACGCCGGGGTGCTCCTCACCAACGGGTGGGGGCGCCGCCTGCGGGTCGACCCCCAGCGGTCGTACACCCAGGCACCCGCCATGATCGGCCAGTCCACCACCCGGGACGTCATCGCCGAGTGCCTCATCACCCTGGCCCACAAGGCGCCGGACATCCTGCCCCTTTTGCGCGTGATTGTCCACGATGAAGTGGTCCTACAGGCGAAGGAGGAGGACGCCCAGGAGATCGGCCGCATCGTCCGCGACTGCATGTCCCGGGAGTGGGCCCCGGCCGGCGCCTCGCTGCCGGTGCGCTTCACGGCGGGACGCGGCGAGATCCGTACCTCCCGGACCTGGTCCGGGCTCTACACCTGACAGCATGACCACGACACAGAAGGGGAACCCGTGAAACGTATCCAGATGATCACCGAGCTGACGTGGCCGGACGACGATCCGCGTACGCCGCAGGAGCTCAAGGACGGTATCAGGCAGACCCTGGAGGGGTGCCTCGCGGCGGACGGGGGCGGCGCTGTGGTGTACCTGTTCGTCACCAGCGCCTTCCAGGACCCGCCGTTCACCCCGCAGCCGCCCGACGGATTCTGAGGAGCCAGCCATGGAGAAGACCTCGCAGTGCCTGCATGAGAACTCGTGCCCGGCCGTGAAGGAGCTGGAGAGCGGTGACTTCCTCGTCATCGGCAAGGTGATCACCTCGGAGCAGTGGGCCCGGACGGTCGCGGAGGAACTCGGTCTGTCCGTCGGGCCGGACGAGGCGGCCGTGATCGTGCCCGCCGAGGTCATGCGCGAGGCGCGGCCGGTGGCCGATCCCGGGGAGTACACGTATCTGAAGAAGCGGGACCGGGAGCTGACCGCCCTGGAGGCGGCCGGGGTCGACAACTGGGAGGGCTACGGAGAGGCGTTCGAGGATTGGGAGGACGAGGAGTGAACCAGGCCCGGCGCGGGGCACGCGCGGAGAATCTGGTACGCGACCGGCTCGGGGAGCTGGGCTACGACGTGATCCGCTCGGCCGCCTCCAAGGGCTGCGCCGACCTGGTCGCGGTCGGCGACCGGCGTGTGCTCTTGGTCCAGGTGAAGCTGGGCACGCACGGCAGACCGGATGTGTACCCGGCCCCGGCCGAGCGCCGGGAGCTGCTGCGGGTGTCCGGCCGGATCGGCGGGTACGGGGTCGGGGTGAACGCTGTGTCGGTGTGTGTGGTACCCGGAAGCGGCTCCCGGCCTGCCGTCCTGAACTGGCGGATCATCGCGGGGCCCGGCCCGAAGGACTGGACCGTCTGGGACACGGAGGTTGACAGCGGAACCTGAAGCTGTCCATAGTGGAGACCGGTAAACGACGGCCGCAAGGGGAGACACGATGACGTACACGACCACGGTGAAGAGGCCCTGCAACCACGCGCTGCACGCGGTTCTGACGCTGCTGACGTGCGGGCTGTGGGCCTTCGTCTGGATCCCCGCCGCCATCGCCGGACGCCGGGAGACCATCACCCACTCCGGACCCCCGGCGCACTTGCCCCAGGCGCCCGGCTGGTACTACGACCCGGAGACGGGGATGTGGACGCCCCGCTAGACTCCAGGCGATTCGGTTCCCCCCGGGTCGTCGGTCATCGCCCCCTGTCTGTCATGGACAGGGGGCCGTGGCATATCCTGGGGTCCGACGACGGGAGCGATCATGGCCGAACCCCTCAGCCCCGACCGGCTGATACAGATCCTGAAGGCCGAGGGCGTCACCGTCCGGGAGTACCCGGGCTGGCGCACACGCAGTCGTGACGAGGCGACCGGCAAGACCTTCGGGCCGGTCCACATGGTCCTCAACCACCACACGGCGGGCAACGGCGACCTGGACGTGGTCGCGAAGAACGGGGCGCGTGACCTGCCCCCACCCCTCGCGCACATCTACCTGGCCCGTGACGGGGTCGCCTGGATGTGCAGCGCCGGGCGTGCCAACCACGCCGGGGCCATGGCCGTGAACGCGTACGAGTCCTTCCTGGACGAGAAGGCATCCCACCCGGCTCCGCTCAAGTCCTCGGGCACGGTCGACGGCAACGACGTCTCGTACGGCATCGAGACCGAGAACAGGGGCGACGGCAAGCAGTCCTACCCCCGGGTCCAGTACGACGCGTGGGTCCGCATCAACGCCGCCTTCTGCCGTGAGTTCACGTGGTCCGCCGAGTCGTGCGGCATGCACAAGGAGACCTCGGTGGAGGGGAAGATCGATCCCCTCGGACCAGTCGACGGGTACGGGACGGCCGATCGGTTCACCTTCACCGGAAACCTGTTCCGCATGCATGTGGCGGAGCGGCTCAAGCATCCGGTGTTCTGGAAGCCGCCCACTCCACAGCCCCCGGTCACGAAGACGGCTGACCAGTGGATCAACGAGCTGGTGAACTGGGCCCGGACACTGGGGTTCAAGGGATGAGCGACCCGGACCTTCACCGTCTCGCGGTCGCGGTCGAGTCCCTGTCGGGCAAGATGGACACCGGCATCGCGGCCGTGCGCGGGGACATCAACCTGGTGGCGCAGGCGCAGTCCCGCACCGCCGAGGATGTGCTCGACGTCACGAACCGGGTCAAGGCCCTGGAGGAGCGCCGTTTCCCTCTGGCGGTCACCTCGGGCACCATGGGGGTGGCGGCGGTCGCCGTGTCCGTGTATGCGGCTTTCGGGAAGGGGTGACGCGTGGCCGGGATCAAGCCATGGGAGCGCCAGACCGGCGAGTCGAGCAAAGCGTACGAGGCGTTCAAGGTGTATCTGGAGCTGGGTTCGGACCGTAGTCTCCAGCGGGCCTCTGAAGTGTTGTCCAAATCCGTACCACTCATGAAACGCTGGGGCGCCCAGTGGAACTGGGTCGAGCGGGCACGGGCCTGGGACTCGATGCCGAGCCTCAAGACTGAAGAGGCGTACGAGGACATGGCCCGCAAGATCGCGGCCCAGCACAGTCGTCTGGCGACCAAGCTCGCGGACCGGCTGGAGAAGAATCTCGACATGCTTCCCGAGGGCGCTGACCCGTCGATGCGGTTCAGCACCGCCATGGGTGCGGCCCGGCAGAGCCATCAGTTCGCCGCCGAGCTGAGCAAACCCAAGGACACCAAGGCCGAGGCGATCAACGAGGCGATCGTGAACCTGCTCCAGAAGCTGGGCGCGGACGAATGACCGCCGCCCCGGCCCTCCCCCGGGGCTGGGAGCACTGGCCCGTCGACAAGAAACAGGAGCTGCTGGCCGGACTCCAGTCCCTGGCCCAGGAGCGCGAGACCGGGCGCGGCCCGTGGCTCTGTGACCGCGAGGACTGTGACGGCCGCCCGCACAAGGGGCGTCGCAACGAGCATGCGCGGTCGGTCCAGCGGGCGCCGGCCGGGGACGACTGGGACTTCTGGCTCCTGCTCGCGGGGCGTGGCTTCGGCAAGACCCGGACCGGCGCCGAGTGGGTCATCCGCCAGGCGAAGACCCTGGAGCGCGGGGCGCTCATCGGGCCCACCGCCGCCGACGTGCGCGACACCATGATCGAGGGCGAGTCAGGCATCCTGGCCTGTGCCCGCCCCTCGTTCCGGCCGGTCTATCACCCGTCCAAGCGCAAGGTCGAGTTCCCCAACGGGTCGGCGCTGTACTGCTACTCGGCCGAGGAGCCGGAGCGCCTGCGCGGACCCCAGCACCACTACCTGTGGTGCATCGCAGAGGGGGAGCCGATCCTCACTGCCCGGGGATGGGTGCCGATCGAGGACGTCACGGACCAGGATCTACTGGCGACCCGCACAGGGTGGGGCCGTTGTTCCGGGTCGTTCCGGACGAAGCGTGACGCAGAGTTGATGGAGATCGTCACGGAGTCGGGGGCGCGTGTCGTATGCACCCCCGAACACCGCATCGCATCCACCGACACAGGTTGGGTTGAAGCACGCTTCATCGAGTGTGGCGATACCATCCAGGTATGGAACTCACAGACGGCCCCGGCACACCCCCCGCGTGGATCGAGTGGCGCGAGCGACGGTACTACCGGCAACAGGCAGGGCACTACCGGGACAGCGGGGGCTGGCTGCTGCACCGGCACGTGTGGATCGCGGCCCACGGAGAGATCCCGGCCGGGTACGTCATCCACCATGCCGACCACGACAAGGCCAACAACCAGCTCGGCAACCTGCGGATGCTCTCCCACGCAGAGCACAACAGTTACCACTGCAAGGACAACCACGCCCGGGGGCTGTACGCCCACATCGACCGGTCGGCTGTCTCCAAGCAGTCCTGGCAGTCCCGTGAGGCACGCCCGGTCGTCTGTGCTCACTGTGGGGGGACTTACCTCTCCACAGGACAGCGGGCCAAGTACTGCACTCAGCGGTGCGCGGCCCGAGCGCGTCGTCAGCGTCTCGCGGCTCCTCCGCAGGGCTGACGTCTATGACATCGGCGTCCCCGGCCACGGCGAGTTCGTGGCCGGGGGCGTCGTCGTGCACAACTGCGACGAGTGGGCGGCGTGGCGCTACCTCCAGCAGACCTGGGACATGGCCCTCATGGGCCTGCGCCTGGGTGAGCACCCGCGGGGCTGCATCACCACCACGCCCCGGCCGTTGCCCCTGGTCCGCGAGGCGGTCAAGGATGAGCGGTTCGCCGTGGTGCGGGGCTCGACTTACGACAACCTTCACAACCTCGCGCCCGTGTTCAGGCGCTCGGTCCTGGACCGGTACGCGGGCACCACGCTGGGGCGCCAGGAGCTGGACGCCGAGATCCTGGAAGACCTGCCCGGCGCGCTGGTCCAGCGCAAGCACATCCACCACGTCGACGCGGCGCCCGAGCTGGACCTCGTGGTGGTGGGCGTGGACCCGGCCGGCACCGGGACCGGTGACGAGGCCGGAATCGTGGTCGTGGGGCGTGGCGCCGAGGACCAGCATGTGTACGTACTCGCCGACCTGTCCAGGCAGATGTCGGCACGCGAGACCGGCCTCACAGCCTGGAAGGCGCTGTACGACCACGGCGCCTCGCTGCTCGTCTACGAGGACAACTTCGGCAAGCAGTGGCTGCGCGACGGCTTGATCGATGCCTACGCCGACCATCACGAACTCGATGCGGAGCAGCGTCTCCGGCTGCGTACGGAAGAGGACGCGAAACGGTCGGAGTGGGAAGCCCTTCAGCACAACATGCAGAGAGAGGAGGATGAAGAACCGGTGGCGGTGGTACCGACCCCCTACCGCATGCTGCGCAAGGTCACGGCGCAGCACGGCAAGGTGCTGCGGGCGCAGCCCGTGGCCATGCGGTACGAACAGGGCAAGATTTTCCACGTCGGCAGGCTCGACGGGCTTGAGCTTCAGCTAACGTCCTGGGACCCGCACGAGACGCCGAACGAGTCACCGGACCGCGTCGACGCCCTCGTCCACGCGGTGACCCACCTCCTGCGCCGGGAGAAGGGGCGCGGCACCGTCGTGTCCCCCCATGCGGCCGGGCTCGGCCGGGCCATCGGGGGCCATCCCTTCGACCGCCTGAGGAGGCGCAGCGCATGATCTTCGTTCTCACCGTTCTCGCGGTCGCCCGTGTGACCCGGCTGATCACCTCGGACTACGTCACCGAGCGCCCCCGTAACTGGGCTGTACGGAAGCTGCTGCGGGGCCGGGACGAGTCCATGTCCGCCTACCTCCTGCTCTGCCCGTGGTGCATGAGCGTGTACGTGGGTCTGGCGGGCGGGGCGCTCTGGTACATGTGGGGTGCGACGATGTGGTACCAGGCCACCGTTCTCGCGCTGGCCGCATCGCACGTGACGGGAGCACTGGCATCCCGGGAAGCTGGTGACTAGTGGCGATCTTCCGCAGGCGGGACAAGGACCCGTCCCCGCAGGCGCGCACCATGCTGGCCGCAGCCCTGCCGCTCACCGGGCCCGAGGGCAGGCAGGCGTGGGACAGCTCCGCCTCGGACGTCCAGTGGCAGAAACAGGGCTGGTACTACTACGACGCGATCGGGGAACTGAGGTTCGCCTTCCAGTGGCTGGCCAAGGCGGCGTCCCGCTCGGTGCTCCAGGCGGTGGAGACGGACCCGGAGACGGGCCAGACAGCAGGCCCCACCGACGACCCCCGGGTCCAGGCGGCGGCGGCCACGGTGCTGGGCGGCCCGCGCAACCTGCCCCGGCTGCTGTCCCTGATCACGCTCCAGTCCCAGGTCTGCGGCGAGAGCTACATCCTGATCCTGCCCCAGGGCACCGGGAAGGCGGACCGGTGGGAGGCGGTCACCCGCAACTCCCTGCGGATGCAGGGGGGTTCGTGGTCGTACAAGGACCCGCTGACCGGGGCGTGGACCAAGTTCGGGACCCGGGACCGGGTGCTGCGCGCCTGGGAGCCGCACCCGGACGAGCAGACCCACGCCGACTGTGCGATGCGGGCGGCGATCCCGATCTGTGCCGAGATCGAGAAGGCGTCGCAGAACATCGCTGCGCGCCTGGACTCGCGCATCGCGGGCAACGGCCTGTTCTTCCTGCCCCAGGAGCTGGAGTTCCCCACCGCTGAGGGTGAGCAGGCAGACGCCACCTCGTTCATGCGGCTGCTGATGGAGGCGGCCGAGGCGTCCCTGGCCAACCCGGGCACCGCCGCCGCCCAGGTCCCGCTGATGGCGCAGGTGCCCGCCGAGCTGATCTCGGCCCTGGCCAACGGCCACGTCGACCTCTCGACCCAGCTCGACGGCACGGTGCCGGAGCTGCGCGAGAACGCCTTCACCCGGCTCGGCCGGACCCTGGACATGCCCCGCGAGATCGCGCTCGGGCAGATGTCGGACGCCAACCACTGGTCCGCCTGGCAGATCGAGGAGGGCACCTACAAGATCCACCTGGAACCGCTGCTCCTCAAGCTGGGCATGATCCTGGTCTCCGAGTACTTCCAGGAGACCCTGGCAGCGATGGAGGTGGCGAACCCCGAGCGCTACCTACTCAACTGGGATGTCAGCGAGGTCATCGCCAGGCCGGACGACTCCGAAGACACCAAGTGGCTGTGGGGCGAGAACCTCATCAGCGCCGACTACACCCGGGCGAAGTTCGGCATCCCCGACGACGCGATCCCCACTCATGAAGAGGAGCGCAGGCAGCTCGCGCGCATCCTGGTGACGGGCGCGCCGACGCTCCTGGAGAACCCGTCGGTGGCGGCCGAGCTGGGCTTCGAGCCGTCGGTGCCCACCGGGTCCGGCGCCGTGGCGCAGCCCGAGGCGGCGCCGGAGGTGTCCCCGCGTGCGATCCCGGAGCGGCAGGCGCAGCCCGAGCCGGACGCCGGGCTCACGGCGGCGGCCGAGCTGGTGGTGTACGACGCCCTCTCGCGCGCGGGCGGGCGTCTGCTCAGCCGGGAGTACCGGGGCAACCCGGTGGTTCGGGACATGCCCAAGTTCGAGCTGCACACCTACATCCCGGCAGCCGGACGGTCGGACGAGTTGCTGGACGGATCGTTCCAGTTCACCGACCTGGTGGCAGACACCTTCGGGCTGGACCGTGAGGGGCTGTCCCGGGCGCTGCGCTACTACGTGAGCCGGTGCATCGAGTCACGGCAGCCCCACAGCCGCCCGTTGCTGGAAGCTCACCTGGGGACGGTGGTCCGTGTCGACGCCGCCTGAGGACGATCCCCTCGTCACCCAGGGAGAGGACCGCATGCGGAGGGCGTGGTTCCGGTCGCTGACCCGGTGGATGGACCGCGTGCGCCCCCAGGTGCTGCCCGCCGACGGACCACCGGCACCGCAGGCGCTCGGCGGTCACACGGTCTACTGGGGCCAGCTCATGGACTCCGAGGTGGTGTCGGTCGCCTCAGGCCTCCTGGTCCGCGTGCGCAACCGTCTCACCGGCGCGCCCGAGGACGAGGCGGTGACCGACCGGGAAGCGGCGGCGTACCTGAACGAGGCGGGCAACCGGCTGCGGCGCGTGCCGGACGAGGTCTACTCGCTCGTGGTGCGCGAGATCGAGACCGGCCTCGCGCGCAGCGAGGGCATCCCCGAGATCAGTGCCAGGGTGCGGACCGTGCTGACCGCGAGCGGTTCGGAGTACTGGCCCAACCGGGCCGTCGTCGTGGCGCGCACCGAGGTCCAGGGCGCGGTCCAGGCGGGCGCCTACTTCGGCGCGCTGGAGGCGGCGCGTGAACGGGGCGACCTCGCTCCCCGCAAGGTGTGGATCAGCACTCGGGACGAAAGGACGCGCCCCGCGCACCGGGCCGCCGACGGACAGAGCACACTGATCGCCGAGCCGTTCGTCGTGGGCGGGGCCCGGCTCCAGTTCCCCGGCGATCCCCGGGGCCCTGCGGCGTCTGTGATTAATTGTCGTTGCGGTTGCGCATACCTGGTCGATGGGGAGCGGCTCGACTGGAGCCGGAGGCAGAACCCGTGACATGGGTCCGGTTCGTACGGCGCCATCGGTATCTGTCGACCGCGTGTCTGCATGGCGACCACGGATACTGCGCGGGCGACAAGGGAGCGGCCGGGGACAAGATCCCGGCGCAGTGCAAGTTCTGCGCGGCACCGTGCCGTTGCAAGTGCCATCGGAGGTGGCCGTAATGGCTCGCAGGTTTCGGAGCGTCATCGGGCGCCTGGGTACACCGACCGGCGATGGCCGGATCATCACCCCAGGAGGACTGACCTCCCGCGATCTCCCGCTCCCGATGAGCTGGCAGCGTCAGTCCAGCGACGGGCACGCGGGATCGGTGGTGGTCGGCAGGTTCGAGACCATCACTTTCGGGCAGGACACCGTGGCAGTCACCGGGACCATGCTCGACGTGCCGGAGGCGTCCGAGGCGCAACAGCTCATCGAGGCGGGCGTGATCGGGCCGTCCATGGATCTCGACGACCTTGAGTACGTGGTCGACGACTCCGACCGCGTCGTCATCACCTCAGCCCGGGTGGCCGGCGCGACGCTGGTCGCGATCCCCGCCTTCGCCGAGGTCTCGATCGAGCTGGAGCCGGAGGCAGCACCCGAGCCGGTCATGGCGGATGGGGTCATGGCCGAGCCCGTGATCCTCGCTGCCGCACCGGTGGTCCAGCCCCCGCTGGAGTACTTCGCACGCCCCGCCGAGGTCGGGCCCGTCACCGTCGACGGTGACCGGGTCCATGGATACGTGGCTCTGTGGTCGACGTGTCATATCGGGCTGCCCGGCTGCACCACGGCACCGTCCAGCGCCACGCACTACGCCCACTTCCTGCGGCAGGAGCAGACCGTGGCGACGGGGGAGACTGTCCCCGTCGGGGTGCTCACCGTCGGCGGCGGCCATGCGGACCCGGCGGCCGGGGTCGTCGCCGCCCTCGCGCACTACGACGACGTCGGTTCGGCCGTGGCCCGGGTGAACATCGGTGAGGACGAGCATGGGATCTGGGTCGCGGGCTGGGTGCCGCCCTACGCGGACCCGGACCGGGTCAGCCAGCTCGCGGACCTGGACGTGTCCGGGGACTGGCGGCGTGTCGGCGGGAACCTGGAGCTGGTGGCCGTGTGCGCGGTCAACACGCCCGGTTTCCCGGTGCTGCGCAAGGTGTCGTTCTCGATCGAGCGGGGTGGTCAGCAGTCCCTCATCGCCACGTTCAAGGTGGAACCGCCTACGATCAAGGCGACGGACGACGACAAGGGGACCGCCGCACGCGCCGCGTGGGCACGGTCCGAGTGGGAGGCGATCTGACATGGCACAACAGGAGATCCACAACAGGTTCATCTCGCACTCCGTGAGTCAGGAGTGGCTGGAGATCATGGACACGGTCCGGGGCGGGGCCCTGGGGCTGGCCCAGTTCATCGACGAGGAAGTGCCCCAGAGCCGGGAGCAGTCCCTGGCCCTGACCAAGCTGGAAGAGGTCGTGTTCTGGGCGAACGCGGCCATCGCGCGGAATCAGGGGGAATAGACATGGGGTGCTGCGGAAGGACCGGCGGGTCCACGGGACAGTTCGTGGCCAAGGCCAACGACGGGACGGTGAAGAAGTTCAGCACCGACACCGAGGCGCGCATGTACCTGGCGACGCACGGCGGCGGGACCGTGGGCTGGGAGCCGACGAAGAAGGCGTAGACTCGTCCCTGGTGAACAGCTCGTCGCCCCCTGGAAGTCCTCGGACCCCCAGGGGGCGTCGCTGTATCCTGGCCCGGTAGGGCGCCTGGCTGCGGGCCGGTCCGACGTGATGACACCGTCCGAGACCCCCTTGCAGACCAGGGAGAACCCATGACCCCCGAAGAGCTTGCAGCTCTCGACGACGCCGCCCTCGGTGCGGAGCTGGCCCGCGTCCACACGCGTGGCCGTGAGCTGTCCGCCCAGACGGAGCTGACCGCCGAAGAGGCGGCCGAGCTGGAGTCGCTCGCGGCGCAGCGCAGCGCCGTGACCACGGAGCAGACCACGCGCACCGAGCGCGCCGCCACCCTCCAGGCAGCCCGCGAGGCGTTCGCGTCCGAGCCCGACCCGACGCCGGACCCGGAGACCGAGCCCGCTCCCTCCACCGACCCCGAGCCGGGCGCGGTGACCGCTGCTGCGGCGCCCGCTCCGGTCGTGCCCTCAGTGGCGCAGCTCGCGCCGCAGGCGGCCCCGCAGACGCCCCCGGCCCCCGAGCGGCGCGGCTCCTTCACGATGCAGCTCACGCCGGACGGTGCGGGCGCGATCGGGAAGCGGTACGGGGACGAGACGAACCTCAGCGAGATCACCCGGGCCGTGGTCAAGTCGTTCCAGACCTACGGCCACGGCGGCGGCGGGACCGGCGCCAAGCGCGCCATCGCGCAGCTCACCCGTGAGCGGGCAGAGGGCTTCGAGCTGATCAAGTCCGAGGCGGCCGACTACGCCACGGTCCAGAAGATGATCAAGGAGAACCGCCTTGAGGGCGGCTCCCTCCTCAGCGCGTGGCAGAAGGGTTTCAAGGAGACGCAGTCGCTCACGGCGGCGGCGGGCTGGTGTGCCCCCTCGGAACAGCTCTACGACCTGTGCGCCCTGTGGAGCATGGACGGCATGCTCGACCTGCCCACCGCGCAGGCGCGCCGGGGCGGGTTCAGCTACTTCAGCAACACCCCCACCTACGCCGAGCTCCAGGCATCGGCCTCGTTCACGGTCCTCACCGAGGCCCAGGTGATCGCTGGCACCGAGAAGGACTGCGCCGAGATCCCCTGCCCGACGCCGACCGAGATGCGGCTCGACGTCGCGGTCACCTGCATCACCGGGTCGTTCCTCCAGGCGGCGGGCTTCCCCGAGCTGGTGGAGACCTGGGTGGACGGTCTTCTGACCAACCACGCGCACAAGCTGAACCAGACGATCATCAGCCGCCTGGTGACGCGCGCGGGCGCACCGATCGTCATCCCGGCCCAGGGCACCATCACGGGCACCGGTGCTGCTGGCCTCGCGGCCGACTCGTCTGCGGTGGCCTCGGTCCTGTCGGCGGTCGACCTCGCGGCGACCGACCTGCGTTACCGCGACCGCATGGCGCGCAACGCGACCTTCGAGGTTGTGCTCCCGCTCTGGGTCCTGACCCAGTTCCGGGCCGACGTCATCCGCAAGAACGGCTGGGACCCGCAGAACGCGGCGCTGGCCGATGCGCAGCTCGTGGCCTGGTTCAGCGCCCGCAACATCCGCCCCCAGTTCGTCTACGACTGGCAGGACTTCTACGCGGGCGGAGCGGGCGGCGGCCGTCCCGGCGACCCGGCGGTGCCGCTCACGGCGCTGCCGACCACGGTGGACTTCCTGATCTACCCGGCCGGTGCGGCGGTGCTCGCGCGCCAGGACGTCGTGACGCTCTCCAACGTCTACGACTCCACCAACCTGACGCAGAACCTGTTCACGCGGCTGTTCTCGGAAGAGGGCTTCGGCCTCCTCTTCCCCTGCGGCCAGATCCGCCGGTACACCGCCCAGACCTGCCCGTCGGGTGCGACCGCCGCTCAGGTCTACACGTCCTGCGCCGCCCCGGTCGCTGCGGCCTGATCCTCTCCCCTACCGGCCCCGCCCGCTCCCGTCGTCCATGTGGCGCGGGCGGGGCCTTCCTCTGAAGGGAGGGACGACACATGGCAGGGATCATCAGCAATGGTGAGCTGATCAGTTCACCGGCACCCGGCCGCCAGCGGTACGGGCTGTTCTCGGTGGCGCCTCCGCTCGACGACCTGGACACGCGCGGTATCGGCTCGGGCTTCCAGTTCGCGGCCGAGGACTGCGGCCTGGTCCGGGCCTATGACGCGAACTGCGCCACGCACCCGGTGAAGACCTTCGACGAGGGTCTTGCGTACATGGAGGCCGTGCCGTACTGGGTGTACGCCACCCGCAAGTGCGGCACCGTCGGCACCTCCGCCACGGAGATCGCCGCCTCGGTCCGGCGCCGCCTCGCGGCCGGTGAGCAGCACGCGGTGGAGTCCCAGTTCTGGGGCGGCACGGCGGTCGCCTCCGACCCGAACCTCATCGGCACCCCCGGCGTGGTCACGGTCGTGCCCTCGGGCGACGGTGCGGGGGCCGCCATCGCGGCGCTGGAGGACGCGTTCTACGACGACTACGGGTACACCGGGGTCATCCACGTGTCCATGCGCGCGTACGCGGCGCTGGCCTATGCCCAGGTGGCTGAGAGTCAGGGGGGACGCCTCATCACCCCGATGGGCTCCAGTCTGGTGTTCGGCGCCGGGTACGGCATCGCGGGACCTGGCGGCATCGCGCCGGAGGCCGGGTCCGTGTGGGCGTTCATGACGCCCCCGGTCACGATCCGGCGCTCCGCCGTGATCCAGCCGGACGTCACCGCCACCATAGACCGTGTCCACAACCAGTGGCTGGCGCTCGCGGAGCGGGTCTACGCGCACACGTGGGCGTGCCCGGTCGTGTACGCGGTACAGGTCCCCGTGGCCGCTCCGGCGGTCGTCACTCTGGCGGCGCCGTGAGCGGCCGTGTGACCGTCGTCCCGGCCCAGGGCGCGCTCGCGGAAACGGCGCGGGCGCTCCTGGAGCTGGCCGGGGACACCCCGGAGATCGTCCGCACCACGCGGGGCGGGACGGAATTCACCGTCCCCGCTCCGCTCGCGGAGCTGTATCACAGAGCCGTGACCGGGACCCCGGAGACGGCACCGAAGCGGCGCGCGCGGTCGCGCACGAAGGAGGACTGAGCCATGGCCACTCGCTGTGTGAAGCTGGCGCGCGCGTCCCGCATGCGTCTGACGCGCCTGGATGCCTGCGGCGCCCCGGTTCCGGGGCCGACGGGGACGCTGGTCACCGACGGGTTCATCAACGTCGATGGGGCACCGAACTACCTGGATCCGGAGGAGATCACCCAGCTCAACGCCAACGGTGACCTCTGCATCGACGATCAGGGGCGCCCCGCGCTGCGGTGGATCGACCTCACCGTCGTCATGTGCAACATCGACCCCGACGCGGTCAACATCATCACCGGCAACCCGCTGGTGGTGAACGACGCGACGCCGACCACGGACACCGTGGGTTTCCGCCTCAACGGGGAGCTGACGGGTACGGCCTCGTTCGCGATGGAGCTGTGGTCCGGCGTCAACGGTGTTCCCTGCGACGCGAGCGGCGACAAGCCCTACGGCTACTGGCTGTTCCCGTACATCGTCCAGGCGCGTCTGGGGGAGTGGTCCATCGCCAACGCGGCGCTGACCCTGACCATGACGGCCCGCACGTCCACCGGCTCCGGCTGGGGCACCGGCCCGAACTCGTACCTCGTGCGCGGGGACGCGGCCACGGGCACGCCCGAGAAGATCCTCACGGCGATCGACGACACGGACCACCTCCACTTCGAGACGGTCACCGTGCCGCCGCCTGCGGCTGCCTGCGGCGCGACTGCTTTGGCCGCGTAGCTGTTGTACGATGCTCCACATGCAAAGCCCCCGCGATCAGGCCCGATCCGGGGGTTGGCCGACTGTGAGGAGTCAGCATGGGGCATCGTATGTCGAAGGTCCGGTTCTGGTCCAAGGTGGGTCTCCCAGATGAAAATGGGTGTCTGCCTTGGATCGCAGCTAAATTCCCGTCCGGGCATGGGCTCATTCGGTGGGGTGGCGTTAACACAGGTGCGCATCGGGTGGCCTACGAATTGTGGGTCGGACCGATTCCCGACGGGTTGCACATCGATCACCTTTGTCGGGTCCGTGAATGTGTGAACCCAGACCACTTGGAGCCTGTGACACATGCGGAGAACGTAAGGCGCGCCGCCCCCCTTGGTGTATTCGGTACTCACCAGAAGTCCAGGACTGAGTGCCCCCAAGGGCATCCGTACAGCGAAGAAAACACAATGCTTCGAAAAGGTCGAAGGGAGGGGTTGTGGAGGCGGGATTGTCGAACCTGTCACCGGCAACGGGAAGAACGAAAACGACGTGCGGCGGGTATTCAGCTTCGTTTTCCGAAGTCTCCCAAGTAGCCTGATCCGTACGAGACCGGGAACCCTGCCGACTTGCACTCGGCAGGGTTCCGCTCACAAAGGGACAGTGCATTGGCTCTAGCGCCATACGCTGAAAATTATTGGACTCCGGACGGTGCCCCGGCTTCGGGCCAGAAGCTGCACGTCTACCCGCGTAGCGGTCCGCCCCTGGCAGAGTTGTGGACCGACGCCACGGGGACGGTCGCCGTGCCCAACCCGGTGGTGCTGCCGTCGTCGGGCATCGCCTCGTTCTGGGTGGAGGCGGGTGACTACTGGGGTTACATCAACGGGTCGTCGTTCTATCTCGTCATCGACACCGACCCGGAGTTGACCCGGGTCTGGCCCGCGACATTCGTTCACAACCACCCCACCGCTGAGCCGGTGTGGACGGTGGATCATGGCCTGAAGTCGTTCCCCAGCGTCAGCACGCTCAACACGGACAATGAGATCACTCAGGGTGATGTGGCGTACCTGGACGACTCCCGGCTGACCATCACCTTCGGCGCGCCCGTGGCGGGCCGTGCCTATCTGCGACGCTGAGGAGCGCCCTATATGCCCGGAATTCAGTTCAACAACCAACTGGATCTGAACGGGTTCAAGGTCACCGAGCTGGGGCCCGGCACCGTCGGCACCGACGGGGTGAACCTGGACCAGCTCAACGCGGCCGTCGCTGCCGCCGCCCTCCACAGCTATGCGGCGGACATCGGGGACGGCACCGCCACCACGCTCACCGTGACCCACAGCCTGGGCACGCTCGACGTACAGGTCCAGGTCTACGCCAAGGCCACCGGGCAGAGCGTCGAGATCGACGTGATCCGCACCAACCCCAACACGGTGACGGTCGGGTTCGGCACCGCCCCCGCCGCCAACGCGTACCGCGTCCTTGTGGTCCCGGTCCGTCCGTGAGCGCACGCCGGTTCGCGCACCTGGCGCGACTTCTCGGGCTCGGTGCCGACCCGGCCGTCACCACGGACGCGGGAGACCTGTGGTGGCGCACCGACCTGTCCCAGCTCCATGGCGCCGACGCGACCGGCCCCGTCCCGCTCGGGCCCACCGGCAACGCGCCGGTGATCCGGTCCGGGGCGTGGCACGGGTTCCCGGCCTACGGCGCCAACACCGCCGCCAACGTGCCGGACGGGAGGCTGTTCGCCATTCCGTTCTGGCCCGGCCGTTCGGCCACGGTCACCGGGATCGCGGCCAACGTCACGCTCGCGCTGGTCGGGGGCAACATCCGCTTCGGCCTGTACGCGAACGCCGGAGCCGTGCCGGGCAGTCTGGTCGCGGACTGGGGCACCGTCGCCACGGGCGTCACCGGCATCCGGTCCGTCACCGGCCTGTCGGTCGCGGTACGTCCCGTGCTGCACTGGCTGGTGGTGGCACGGCAGGGCGGTCTTCTCAACCTCGGGCTCAGCTCACGCGACACCTGGGAGCCCTGCGTCTCCGAGAGCGCGCCCACGATCGCGGCGAACAACTCCGGCTACTACCGCGACGGAGTGACCGGGGCGCTCCCAGCCACGTACGGTGCTGTAGCGGGTGCCATTCAGGCGCCCTCACTGTCCGTGCAGCTCACCTGAAGGAGGCAGCCATGCCGGTGGTGGAACCGGGGCCGGCGGCGATCGCCGCCGTGCCGGGCCCGTGCGTGTGGCCGATCGACGTGTCGTGCGACACGGCATGGTCCTCGTACACCCCTGAGCAACAGGCACGCGCAACGGCGCTGGCCGTGTACGTGCTCGATGCGCTGACCGGGCGCCAGTTCGCCCAGTGCCCAGTCACCGTACGGCCGTGCGGCCCCTCGTGCGGGCTGTACAGCGGGTACCAGACCTTCCCGGCGGGCGCGCCCTCGGGGACGGTGCCGGGGCCGTGGATGAGCCCGTACGTGGCCAACGGGGTCTGGCGCAACTGTGCCTGCGCGGGCGGGTGCGACTGCGCTCCCGCGTGCCGGGTCGACCTCGGGATTCCGGTCGCCGCCATCACCGAGGTGAAGGTCAACGGCAACGTTCTCGACCCCGCCTCGTACGGCCTCGTGGGCCAGTGGCTGGCGCGCACCGACGGGGGCCCGTGCTGGCCCGCGTGCCAGGACCCGTCCCGGCCCGACACCGAGGACGGCACCTTCTCGGTGACCTTCCAGCCGGGGCGCCCGCTCCCGCTCTCGGGGCAGATCGCGGCGGGGATGCTGGCGTCCGAGTTCGCCAAGGCGTGCGCGGGTGCGGCGTGCGGACTCCCGGCGCAGATCGCGTCCCTGTCCCGCCAGGGCGTGGATGTCGAGTTCGTCGACCCGCAGACGGTCTTCACCGACGGCCGCACCGGCATCCGTGAGGTGGACCTGTTCATCACCGCAGCCAACCCGTACGGCCTCAAGCGCCGCGCCCGCGTCATGTCCCCCGACCTCCCCCGGCACCCGGTGGTGTACCCGTGACCCCCTTCGAGATCGCCGGTGTCCTCGTCTCCTGTCTCGACGCGGCCTACGAGGACGACGCGGGAAAGCCCGCAGAGATCTGCCACCGCCCCGGCAGCGAGGTCCGGCTCGACTTCGGCACCGCCGAGGACGAGTGCTGCGCCGGGCTCGGCTGGGTGCGCATCACCGAGATCGCCCCGGTGGTGGACCCGGACGAGGCGCAGAACGCCGGGTACAACCCCTGCGACACCACGGGGAGGCGGCTCACGCTGGAGCTGGGGGTGGCCCGGTGCCAGCCCTTCGGCACCGCCGCGAAGGGCCCCTCGTGCGAGGACTGGACCACGCTTGCGGCGCGCATCGACACCGACGCCGCCCGCATGCGTCGGGCCGTGTGCTGTACCGATGCTGCGTTGACCGGCAACAGCGCGGTGTACCGCATTCTGCCCGGGACCTGGACTCCGCTCGACTCGTCCGGGGGCTGCACCGGCGGCACCCTGACCGTGACCGTGTGGCTCGATTGCCAGGAGTGTTAGTTGAAAACCGTACAGATCAAGGTGCTGACCAGCTTCAACGGTCTCCAGGCCGGGAGCACCGGCACCGTGGACGACACGGCGCTGCTGCGCGCCTACGAGCGGGCCGGGCTGGTGGAGGTGAGCGATGGGCCGGATCAGGATCGACCGGGCCGACCTGCGAAGGGCGATCCGGGGCGCGAGCATGAGCGAGCTGCGGACCGTGGGGCCGCAGGTGGTGAACCGGGCGAAGGTTTTGGCTCCGGTGGATACGGGGAGACTCCGCGCGAGCATCGGGCCGCCGGTGTACAGCCGGACCTGGACCCTGCGTCCGCAGGTGACGGTGGCGGCTGACGTCAGCTACGCGCGGTACGTCCACGACGGCACGCGCCCGCACATCATCCGGCCCCGCACCGCGCAGGCCCTGCGCTTCCGGGTCGGCAACCAGGTCGTGTACGCAAAGATCGTCCACCACCCCGGGACCCGGGCGCGCCCCTTCCTGGACCGGGCCATCGCCCAGGTGACTGCGGGACGCGGCTACCGCATCAGCGGGGACTGACCGGTCTCGTATCCTCGTGACATGGACGACACGACACAGCGCGCAGCCTTCCCCTTCGGAGACACCGAACTGATCCTCATCCGGCCCACGGACAGCCAGCTCTTCGCGCTCGCGCTCTCGCGCGCGGGCAGCGACGCCGAGACCGGCCGCACCGTGCGCCGGGTTCTGCGGGTGCTGGAGAAGCTGGCCGGCCCCGAGGCCTGGGAGAGCGTGGTGGAGGAAGCCCTCATCGAGGGCACCGTCCACCCCGAGGAACTCATGCGTGTGGCCGAGGAGCTGGTCAAGTTCCAGTGGGACGCTCCTGTGCCCGGCACCACCACCACCGACCCCGGGGTACTCCTGGTGGACCCGGTTCCGGTTGCACCCCCGCAGGACCGGGCGCCCCGCCGTGTCTGAGTTCCGCGACGCCGCCTTCCGCTCCGGCCCCTTCACAGTCACCGTGCGCGGCGCCGACTACACCATCCCCGCCCGCAACGCGGCCCGCTGGATGACGATGCTGAGCCATCCCCAATGGGCCGTGGAAGTGCTGTACGCCCTCACGCCCGAGTCGCGCGGGCGCTTCCTGGACCACGCGGAAGAGGGCGACGCCGACGGCCCCTACCTCAGCGAGATGGCCCGCGAGCTGCTGTCCCGGGCTGCGGGCTGCCCGTGGTGGGAGGCGGAGCGGCTGGCCTCGTACGCGCTCACGCCCGAAGCGCTGGGGGCGCTTCTGCTGAAGGGGCTCGACCCGAACCGTCTGACTCTCGCCGCCTTCCTCGCGGCCATGCGCTCGCTCATCATGAGCGGACTGCCTGACACGGACCGCATGCGCATGGAGGCGGAATTGACCATGGTGCCGCCCGAGGCCGTGGCGCAGCAGCCGGAAGAGGATCTGTCCTCGGTGGTGGAGCGCCTGCGGGGCATGCCCGGCGTGAGCATCGGGTGAGACACTTCCCCCTGAGAGGGAGGTGAGCGGATGTCCTCCGAGGCCGTGGTCAACCTGGTGGTCGACGCCACCGGCGCCGACCGGTCCATGCGGGCCCAGCTCGTACGCATCGTCAACGACGCCGAACGGCGCGCCCCCACGGTCGACCTGCGCGTGGACCTGGACACCTCCAGCCTGCGGCGGACGATCATCCAGGAGTCCGACTTCCAGTCGGAGGTGCTGGGGCGCGGCTTCCAGCGCGTCACCGACAGCATGGACGCCAACTTCTCCCGTCTCGCGGACAGTCTCACCTCCGAGCTGAGCCGCATCAGGGCCGAGAGCACGAACACCAACCTGAACCTGCTCCGGCTCAACGACACCCTCGGCGATCTGGGGGACTCCAGCCGCAGTCTCGGGGACGACACGGACGGACTGCGCCGCATCGGGGACGACGCGGACGAGGGCAACGACCGTGTCGGCCGCCTGCTCAGCACCTTCAGCGGGTTCGCGCGTGCGGGCCTGGGCGTGGCCGCCACGAGCGGGAAGATCCTCTCGCTGGCCTCGGTGGCGTCCACCGCCGTGCCACTGGTCGCGGGCCTGGCGGCCGAGATCGGCAACATGGCGCCGGCCGCAGCCGTCGGCGTCACCGCGCTGGTCGGCGTCACCGCCGCCACCCAGACGCTCAAGTTGGGCCTGAGCGGGGTCAGCGACGCCGTGTCCGAGGTCTTCGCACTCAAGCAGGACCCGAAGAAGCTGCAAGAGGCGCTGGCCAACCTCAGCCCCAACGCCCAGAAGTTCGTCGGCGTCCTCCAGGGGATGCGCCAGGGATTCCTGGACCTGCGTCTGGACGTACAGGACCGGCTGTTCAAAGGCCTGGACGGCACCCTCAGGACCGTCGGCGCGGCCACCCTGCCCGCACTGAGGCGCACCACCGAGGGGTTCGCCGACTCGTTCAACCGTATGGGCAAGGACGTCGGTGCAACCGCCACCCGGCTCGGCAAGGACGGCACGCTGGGCAAAGCGCTCGACGGGAGCCGCGTCGCGTTCCAGAGCCTGGAGCGCATCCCCGGTCAGGTGCTCAACGCGATCTTCAAGCTCGCGGCGGGGGGATCGCCGGGCCTGAAGCGGGTCACCGACGGGATCGCCAAGGTCGCCGACAACCTCACCAACAAGCTGGACAAGGCGGCGAAGTCGGGCGCACTGGAGAAGGCGATCGACCGGGCCATCGACACCATCGCTCAGCTCGGGCGCGTGATCGGCAACGTCTTCGGCGGTCTCGGCAACATCCTCAGTGTGGCGGAGACCTCGGGGGAGGGGCTCTTCGGAACACTGGAGAAGATCACCCAGGCGTTCCAGGACGCCACCGCGACGGACGCTTTCCAGGACACCCTGAACGCGCTCATCGCACTCGGCAGCGACCTCGTGTCCAGTGTGCTCCCGCTCCTGGGTCAGGCGCTGGCAGCCCTCGGTCCCGTGGTGCAGACGCTGGTCCCCCCGGTGCAGACGCTGGTGGCGCTCCTGGCGGACCGTCTCTCCGATCTCATCGCGGTGCTGGCCCCGCTCTTCCAGCAGCTTGCGGACAACGCCGGGCTGCTCCTCACCGCGCTCACGCCGCTCGTGGACGAGGGCATCAAGGCGCTGGTCGAGTCGCTGCCGTTCCTGGCTGACCTGTTCACCCAGATCTCCGCCCTGATCGTGGAACTGACACCGCTCATCGCCCAGCTCGCGCCGCTCATCGGCACGACCCTGGTCGGGGCGATCGTGATCCTGGTGGAGGCGGCGGCGTTCGTCACGGCCACCCTGACCAACATCGTCTCCGCCGTGAAGGCGGTCATCGATGTCGTGGTGGACTTCGTCTCCACCCTGATCGGCATCGCGGGCCCGGCGATCCAGCTCATCGGCAATCTGCTGTCCGGCAATTTCTCGGCCGCGTGGCGCAACCTCGGGAACATCGTCGGTCAGGTCGGCGCGTTCATCGGCAACACCGTCACGACCTTCGGGAACCTGATCGTGACCGTCGTCAACCGCCTGGTCTCGCTGCTGCCGAGCGGTGCGCAGCGTGCCTTCCGGGGCTTCGTGAGCGCCGCGAAGAGCGGTGTGGCAGACACCCTCGCAGCACTCGGCACCCTGGGCTCACGCGCGGTGGGGATCATCGGCTCCTACGCGGGCGCCTTCTACAACGCGGGCCGATCCCTCCTCAGCTCCTTCGTGAGCGGCATCAAGTCCATGATCAGCTCCGCGATCAGCGCCGCGAAGAGCGTGGTCGGCGCCGTGACCGACTTCCTCCCCGGCTCCCCGGCCAAACGCGGCCCCCTCTCCGGCCGTGGCTACTCGCTCTACCGGGGCATGTCGCTCAGCCAGGACTTCGCTCGCGGCATCCTCTCCAGCGGGGACACGGTCGACCGGGCCATGGCCTCGCTCGTGGGAGGCTCCACCGCGACGCTGCCGGGGCCGTCCCTCGGCGTGGCCGGATCGCTCGGTTCCGCCACGTCGCTGCTGTCGGCCCCGAGGACGAACGTCACCGCCAGCATCGCGGCCCCCAACGTCTCGGTGTACATCGGCAACGACCGCCTCACCGGCTACATGCAGCGGATCGTGGAAGACAACAACCGCAAACGCGACCGCCTCGCGGCTCAGGGAACGGGACGGTAGACCATGCCACTGACCGGAACCGTGGACGCGGCCAACGCGCGCATCGACCTCTTCGTCGACTTCACAGCCACGCCGGGCTCGCAGGTGCGCGCCACACTCACCCGCCACGTGGGCTCGCTCACGGCCCCAGGCGAGTACGTGCGCGGCCTGGACGATGCGCTGCTCCTGGGGCAGAAGGCGTACGTCTCCGACCACGAGGCCCGGCTCGACGAACCAGTCTGGTACACCGCCACGGCGGACGACGGCTCGGTGATGACAGCCGGTCCCTTCACAGTCCCCGGCAACGGCCTGGTGTGGATGAAGGACCCGGGGCGGCCGTGGGCGGACCTGTCCCTGGACCTGTGCCTGACACCCTCGCGCGATGACGAGGACTGCGGTCCCGTACCCCAGCCCCCGCGGGCCTGGGTCGGCTTCACCGACCGGGTACGGGCGGCGGACGCCGGGCTCTTCCCTGTGCTCGACCGCGAGCGTCCCGCCGACGTCTACGCGCGCCGCAAGGACATCACCACCTCGGCCCGCTTCCTCAGCCGCACCCGCGCCAGCATCGACGACGTCTACGACCTCTACACCGTGGGCGGCCCACTGCTGATCCAGGTCCCGGCCGTCTACGCCATGGACTACCCGCGCTCCCAGCGGGACCGCTATTACCAGCCGGACGATCTGACGGAGTCGGTGCTGGGCCAGGACCAGCGCAAGCCGGCGCGCCTGTGGAGCGTTCCGCTCACCGCAGTCGACGCCCCTGTCGGACCGCCGCAGGGGACCGACACCGCCAACTGGTGCGTGCTGGCGGAGACCTACCCCACGATGGGGGACTACACGGCGTCCGGCTACACCTGGGCCGACGCGGCGGCCGGGATCGCGTCCGGCCCCGAGCCGCTCGGCTACGGCGACGGACTGTACGGCGCAGGACTCTACGGAGGCTAGATGAGCATCACCGTCCCGGTCATCGGGTCCTCGGGGTGGGGAACACCCCTCAACACCGCCCTCTCCACACTGGGCGAGACCGCCTTCAACCCCGGCGACCTCGGGTTCCAGACCTGGAACTTCCACCCGTGGCACGCAATCGCCTTCAGTGGTACGGCTCCGGTGAGCGGCACCGTGGTGATGATGCGGCTCCCGGCCCTGTCGCGGGCGCTCACCGTCAACGGCACCTACCTCTACCGGGCTGCGGCTGCGGCCGGGCTCACCGCCGCCTACACCGGGCTGTACACCAGCGCCGGGGCCCAGGTCGCGGTGAGTGCCAACACCACCGGCGCATGGGGCGCGACCGGCATGCAGCAGACCGCCTTCACCGCGCCGTACGCGGCGACGGCCGGGCAGTCCCTGTACGTCGCGATGCTCTTCGCGGGCACCACGCCACCGCAGATCGCCGCCGCCCAGAACGCCAACCACCAGAGCCTCATCAATGGGACCAACGCGGTCGCGACCGCCCTGTGGGCGACCGGGCCGACGGCCCAGACCACCCTCCCCGCGAGCATCACCATGGCCTCGCGCACGGCGCACGTGACCGCGCACTGGGCCGGGATCTACTGATGCTCACCGGATCGGCACTGTACGAGGCGGCGTACCCGTACCCTCACCGGCGGGTCGCGGTGGTCACCGTGCGCACCCCGGACGGCACGCTCCTGGCAGAGGACGTGCCAGTGCAGACCGGGTCCGTGTCGGCCCAGCTCCAGTCGCGGGTGACCCGGTCGGCGACCTTCACCCTCAGCGCCGAGTGGATGCCGCTCACCTCCGCCGACGTCTTCAGCCCCCACCGGGCGATCGTCCAGATCAGCGCCGGGGTCGGCTACCCGAACGGGGACCGCGACCTGTTCCCGGTCTTCACCGGCCGGGTCTACAGCGCACGCCTGGGGGCCGATGGGGAGGTCACGTTCCGGGCCGACGACCTCGCGGCCGACGTGGTCGTCGACGACTTCGAGCAGCCCTACGCCTCACAGCAAGGGGCGTCCGCCGTGGCCGAGATCAGGCGCATGATCTCGGACGCGTACCCGCACGCGGTGTTCGGTCCCGACGACGTGGACGACG